>CAACXH010000498.1_pt1 | contig 39632 bp, 40 predicted proteins | sample 2275881 | NCBI WGS metagenome assembly CAACXH01 (sample SAMEA5312483, study PRJEB27640) | indoor metagenome | biome: indoor environment; feature: controlled; material: polymer antistatic dissipative epoxy resin | place: Italy | collected 2014-05-27 | reverse complement strand
CAACTCGTTTAATAGCGCGAGCTTATCCACAAAATATATCACTCCAAAAGCGGGGAGGTAAAGTGGGGAATTTTTCAGCGGTATAAAAATCTTCAAGCAAATCATGTGCTTGCAAGAAGAAATGGCTCCCCGGGCCGGATTCGAACCGGCGACCTGTCGATTAACAGTCGAATGCTCTACCGCTGAGCTACCAGGGAACGTGCGCTGCTTGGCGCGGTGTGAGCGGGGTAATACAAATGCTTTTCCGATTTGCCAAGCGGTTTTTTCAAAAAAAACGCATTCCTCTTGTTTTATCCCTCTGAAGTCCCGATTTTCCGGGCTTATTGACGGTCAAAAAATTATCCACAGGCCAGACGCTGAAGGGCAGGATGGAATGAAATTCGGAATGAACCACAAGACGGGTCGCCTCCATGTCGGAAAATGGAGCCTTGCCATGCCGCGTTCGCGGGTTGGAAGGATCGCCACCGGCTCCGCTCTGGTGGTTGGCGGAACGTTGGGGTTTTTGCCTGTTCTCGGTTTCTGGATGATTCCGCTCGGTCTTGTCGTACTCTCGCACGATCTGCCGGCGGTGCGCCGCAGGCGGCGAAGGCTTGCGGTCTGGTGGGCGTCGCGACAGAACCGCCGCGAAGCCCGTGACAGGGATCGGTAGGCGCTTATCCGCCGATCGAGCTGCTGATGCCCTGTCCGGCCCAGAAGGCGGCATAGGCAAGCGCGGCGAAATAAATCGCCGTCAGGCCGAGAAACAGATAACCACCCAGCACGGTCACGCCGTCTCTCTGAATCATGCCTGCGGACAAAAGCAGGATGGCGACACCGGGCAGGGTGTTGGAAAAGGGAATGAAGCCAAGCGGCATCATCAGCAATACGCCCGCAGTCATCAGCGCCAGACCGTTTATTCTGTTGGCGACGATGCCGGTGGTGAGCGCCGGTACACGCGGACGAATAAAACCATCAAGCTTGGAAACGATGGCGACACCTTTTTGAAGCGCCGGCACCAGTTTTGCCGTCTCCATCTGCCGGTCGAGAATCTTGGCCGGCAGCCATGGCAGGCGGTTCAGCGTGATCGCGAGGCTGACGAGGATGATTGCCGCGCCGAATACCGTGCTGACGCCGGGAATGGAGACCGGAATGAGAAAGGGCAGGGACGCAATTGCGCAGATGAGCAACAGGCCCTGTTCGCCGATCGCTTCCATCAGCTCGCGCAACGTGATCGTCTGGCCCTGCAATTTGCCTATAAGCTTCTCCAGCGTGGTGCTGAGCTTTTCAGACGTATCAGTGAATGCGAATTCGTTCGTCATGCCGCTTCCCGGAAGTTGTTTTAACTCCGGGTTTGATAACATTCATCAGGCCACATGCCTATCGCCGATAGAAACCGGCATGGTCATGGTTCGTCGTATCTCTCGCTTTATTAGTGCGAAACCCAGTGGCTATAGGCGCCGGCGAGAAGAACCACCAGCAGGATGGCGAGTATCACCGGGTTGATCGACGTAATGAAGTTTACATAGTCCATGATAACTTCCTCCACTTCTTACATCTCTTATTCTACAGCAAAAAGGCGAGTTTATCTACCGCAGGGTGAAATTTCGCATCGCAGCAACCGACTGTCGGTGTGGGCTGGAATCGCTGGTATTTCCCATTTTTTGCGATGCAAAAATAATTCTTCCAACATTTGCCATTCTCTTGCGTTGTGTCTAATCCTGCTGCGGCGCTGGCTCTTCTCGGTCCGCTGCGCGCCGTCGTAAATCGCGTAAATCACTGCTGAGATGCCTCGGCGCTCCCGCCTTGACTTTTCTCCACACTCTTCCCCGGGGACATGACATGCTGAAAAACATCTATGCCTGGACAATGGCGCTTGCGGCGCGCAAAACCGCCGTATGGTGGCTGGCGATCGTCGCTTTTGTGGAAAGCTCCGTCTTCGTCGTGCCCGCAGATGTGCTTTTCCTGCCCATGGTGTTGGCCAAGCCGAAAAAGGCGATGTTTTATGCGTTTGTGGCGACTGTCGCCTCGGTCCTCGGCGGCATCGCCGGCTGGTTTCTCGGCCATTATGCTTTCGAGAGCATCGCGCGGCCCATTCTTGAATTTTACGGCAAGCTCGACAGTTTCGAGCACCTGAAGAACTCGGTGGACTACGAAACCATCGTGCTCCTGCTGGTGACATCGGGGCTTGCGCACCTGCCGCCGATCAAGGTGGTGACGATCCTATCAGGCGCGGCCAATATCAGCCTCGGCCTGTTCATTCTTTCAGCCGTCGTCACGCGTGGCGCCCGCTTTTTCATCCTTGCCGGATTGCTGCAGAGATACGGTGATTCAGTGCGCCATTTCATCGAAAAACGCCTCGGCGTCATCACGGCGGCGGCAGCCGCGGCGCTCATCGCGGTCTATGCGGTTTACGTTTTCGTGCGTTGATCGAACGCAATTTTTCTACTCTTACAATACTGTCGCATAACTTTCAGCTTGCTGTCAGAATCCGTCTGTATCGGTTCTCTTGTCGAGTAAGGGAACCGTTTTATTATGCGAAGATTTTGGAAGTGCTCCTTTGGGGGCATGGGCTTTGTTGTGCTTGCGGCAGGCGGATATCTCTACGCCATCCAGCTTCCCGGCAATTTTCACGAGGTCGTGGCCGGTCAGCTTTATCGCTCCAACCAACCGAGCAATGAAGAGCTTGTGCGCTACACCAAGGATCACGGCATCAAGACGGTTATCAACCTGCGCGGACCGAATGAATCCCAGGCCTGGTACCGGGGTGAGGTCGAAACAGCACGCGAGCTTGGGCTGAAGCACATCGATTTCGGCATGTCGGCCAGCCAGGAACTCAACATGGATCAGGTCAACCAGCTCGTTGCGATCATGCGCGATGCGCCGAAACCTATCCTCATCCATTGCAAGGCCGGCGCTGACCGGACGGGCCTCGCCACCGCTCTTTATCTCAGCCGCGTTGCGCGTCTCGGCGAAAAGGAGGCGGAAAGCCAGCTTTCAGTGCGTTACGGCCACATCGGCATCCCCTATCTCTCGGCAACCTATGCCATGGACAGAACCTGGGAGAATGTGGCGCACATGCCAGTCACCGACGACTTCGCCATCGCGTCGAACGAGTTCTGAGGGCGCTTCAGGCCAATCCTGCGTAAATCATGGATCGTTCCCGGCAAGGGGATTTGCGTTACGTCTTGATTGCCAATGCGGTCAGGCTGGGCGCGATTCTCGGTGCAGGGCGCGCTGAATTGGCGAGGCCATGACAGCGGCGGAGTGGTGGGAAAGCGGACCAGGATCCGGTCTGTAATCGACTTGACCGGCAACGCACGATCTGTCGGAGATATCTTGCTGGAGAGCGATGCCGGCAGGTGCGCGTTGCACTCACATCAACGGCATGGGTCCGTCAAAGGTAAGGTCTCCTCGCCCGGTAGGCCGCATCCAACGGCAAACAGCCGACTCAATCGCCTGCCATATCCGGCGTCCAGCCGCGCGTATATCCTTTGCCCATGATGGCAACCGCAAGGGAAAGCTGTTCCTGTAAATGTTCGATTTCACCAAGCAGCGTTTCAACCGCCGCTCTCGCATCGCCATCGTGACACTGGATGACGTATCCGGCTATGTCGTCAGGCCGTACAGGGGTGGATTTTGCAGCATCGGACATATTAGCGACCTCTCTTTTGTTCACTAAATGTTCTAATTTTAGCGGAGAGTCAACAAAGCAATACGGCCGTCGTTTTCTTTAGTGAAAGGCGAGTGGCATGACAAAGAGCAAATCGCGAACCTGTTCATTAGAACCGCATTCCTCGATACCGGAAGGAACTCAGGCGGCTGATGATCGCCAAACGGCGGGGGACCGCTGAGACATGATGCAAGGGCCCCGGATGAGAGGCGGGGCTGCGTCAAAAAGACCGTGCTTGAATGCATGAATGAAGTTGCTGAGGCAGCAGTTTTGACGTAGCTCTACCTGCGGGAGATTATGTCAAGTAATAGACTGGAAATATTCAAAATGACGGATTGGAATTGGGTGGATTTATTCCCTATAGTCTTCTTCCCGTTCAAGATTATCGTATTGGGTACAGGCATGTACTTCGCCATCAAGTGGCATCACGATCAGGCGAAGAAGGAAAAAGAAACCAGCGGATCGTAAACGCCCGCCGGACACACTCCTGACGCCTGAGGTTAGCCGAGCCGATATCCAGTGATGCGGCTGCAATTCGCGCCACAGAACAAGGCCACGACCCCTTTATCTAAAATCACCTGCTTGATGGTCCGAATCTCATGCTTTCCGAAGGAAACTCGGATGCGCTTTCGGAAGTGTGTTGAGCGATCCGCATCCAGGCAGGTTGCGGCAGTATCGTCAAAAATTACGCCAAGGCGCTTGCCGAAAATGGAATTTTCCAGCAACTGCCGCTCGAGAATTATTCTGATCGTTCAGCCGCGTTGCGGTCATCGCTGTGCGTTGGCTTATAACGCCATTGCCACGAATGGATCCCCGTAGCCACAACGATGGGCAATCTTTGCTTTTGATAGGCTTGAGGGCAAGTCACCATTCCATGACGAAGCAACAATTGCCACCGACGCTAACGCCGAAAGCTTTTTGTTCTCGTCAGTGTGGTGAATACGGTTGGTGACCCCTCGAATATCCTGCGACGCGGCTCGCGGGGGCAAGCTCTAATGGACTGCGGGATCCTCGTCTTCAAGAAAGCTGCGAATGCCGTCCTTTTCGCAGGTGGCAAGAAATTCTTCCCATGCGTCTTTGTCGGTGGCGAAAGGCTCGTCCCAGGTGGTGACAAGGTCATTTTCGCTTATGACCTCAAGCTTCCAATCCTGCTGTGTGCCGGCGGATCGGTAAATATCGACAAGGACCGTGACGCCGTCATCTTCGAATTCGCCTGAGAATTCGGAGTGTTCGATTTTTGATTTCTTCGCCATGTCAATGTCCTTCAGGCTCAGGCTTCGTCAGGGTGCTGGGGGTGTCCTTGAACGCGGTAACCGTTAGAAAGACGGCGATGGCGGTAAGAACAAATTTGGTCTAGCGCTCAATCCATCAGCCTCCTGCAAGTCAAGTGCGCACCGTCAGGGCGGGGGAGAACCAAACACCGCGCAAAGCTAACGCGCAGTTGCTGGGGGGACCCGCTGGCTATAATGTGGCTAAAACAAATATAGCCAGCTCTGGGGGAACTGGCTATCTATCTGATTTTTATGGTCGGAGCGGCGGGATTCGAACCCACGACCCCTTGACCCCCAGTCAAGTGCGCTACCGGGCTGCGCTACGCTCCGAACCTGAAAGCCGTTTATATATAAGCCTGTTAGGGCGCAAGCGGAAAATCGCCTTTTCTCAAAAAAAGGAACAATGGGTGTGGATGGCGGGCAGGGGACGGACTGTCGTTCCACCGTCTGCCGGTTGCTTCCGTCAAACGCATGACACATCCTCTTTCCATCATGGCTGGAACCTGCCGTGAACTTCAGCGTTCAATTGCAGCGGAACTGAAACTCAGGGAGATAAATATATGTCCGAACTCGTCGTTGTTGGTTTTGATGGAACGGAAGAGGCTGACCGGGTTCTTCTGAAGCTTGCGGGGCTGAAAAAGGAATATCTGGTCGATCTGGAAGACGCCGTGGTCGTCGTTCGTGATGAAAACGGCAAGGTGCATCTGAAGCAGAGCGTCAATCTGACGGCGCTTGGCGCAAGCTCCGGTTTTCTGTCCGGTGGCCTCTGGGGCGGTCTTGTTGGCCTGCTGTTCCTCAATCCGTTGGCGGGCTTTGCAATTGGCGGCGCAATTGGTGCCGGCACGGGCGCGCTGGCGGGTTCGCTCACCGATTTCGGCATCGATGACGATTTCATCAAATCCCTTGGCGAAACCATCCCCAATGGCTCTTCGGCGCTGTTCGTGCTGATCCGCAAGGTACAGCCGGAAAAGGTCATGGCGGAACTGGAAGGGCTGCGCGGCCGGGTCATCAAGACCTCGCTGTCTCCCGATCAGGAAGCGCAATTGCAAAAAGCTCTGTCGGGTGAAACCGCGCAGGCTGCTGCACCCGCCGCTTAGATGAAAACAGGAAGAACGCTGCGGCATGATCCATGCTGCAGCGTTTTGTCCAGATGGTTCCGGAAGCGGCCGCTTAGACGGTCAGCGTGCCGGGTTTCGCCTGCGGCCAGCTGAGATAATAGTAGCGGCCGCCGACGCTGCAGAAAAACGCATTATTCCCGGAGATGCTGTCGACATAAGCGCCGCTGGCGCTCTTGACATAGGCTGAGCCGTCTCGTTTGAGATGATCCTTCAGAAAATCGCTCCAGCCCGTCGTGGCGATCTCGGTTGCCGGTTTCGAGGTGGTTTTCGAATCGGCCTTCACGTCCCACGCCTTGATCTGCGCGCCTTCGGAGGGATCGGATACGGTGAGCGTGCCGGCGGCCAGTGCTTCCAGCATCGCCTTTGCCTGCGAGGCCTTGTCCGGGTCCTTGGACAAATCCTCCAGCATCGCCTTCAGATCCTTCATGAAAGCGGCCTGCGTGATGTCGCCGGAAGACGCCTGCGGTGTAGTCTCGGTTTGCGTCTCTTCGCCGGTGGTCTGCGCATATTGCGCCAGAAGCTGTGTCAGCCTCGTATTGGTGGAAGAAGAAGACGTATCGATGCCATAGGCGCCAAGAAGCGCTGCCCGTGACGAGGACGATGAGGCCGCGGTGGAATTGTCATCCTGCTCCTTGATGGCCTTGAAGGCTAATCTGGTGGCGGTGAGGCGGGTGGACAGGTCGACGGAGGAGACCATTTCGGTAACTTTTCCATGATCAGCCCGATACGCATCATTCGTACCGAACCGGCTTGGCGCGGATTCTTGATCCCGCCTTTCGTCTCCTCTCATAAGAAGACCGGGTGCGTCCCGCGCCGCTTGGGCTTGGGGTGCACCCGGTCTACTGAAAGAAGTTTGCGCGACGCTTGCGTCTTAATTTTCCTGAACGGAAACCCCGTTCGGGCCGATATTCATCTCGATGCCCTTCGGCTTGCTTTCCTCGTGCCAGACATAGGCCCCAAGGCCGACAAGGACCACCAGGAGTGCGCCGATGATGAGATAGAGATTATTGGTCTGCGTCATAAGATGTCTCCCCGTTTGACGATCATAATCGCGGGCTAAACGCATGAAATCGCGCAGGGTTCCGTAAGGGGAAGTATTTTAGGCATTGCTTGTGCGGCGGCGCAGGCTTTCGCGTTTTTCCAGTGCCATGCAGCCCCACAATATGCCGAGCAGCAGGAAGAAATGCCGCCAGTGATCGGTATCGATGACGGCGCCGATCATGACGTGGCCGACAAAGGTCACCCAGGAAATGATCAGGAACGGCTGCCATGGCCGCGGCCGCAGCAGATGCCTGAAACCGGCAGCGATCGTCCAGCAGATCAATGTAAGATAGATCACGAAGCCGAACCAGCCATGCGTTGTCAGGCTTTTCAACCAGATATTATGTTCGGCAGCGGGAAAGATATTGTCGAACACCATCGGCCCGATGCCGAGCGGATGCTCCATCGCCAGCAGGAAACCAAGATAGTGACGGGCAAAGCGCCCCAGATGCCCGCCATCATAGGATTGCACCGCAGAGGCGCGGCTGAGGAACAGGTCGGAGACCTGTTTGAATTGCAGCGCGATGATGACGGCTGCGACCATGAGCGCGACCGCAACGAGAAACAGCACGAGAATTTTCAGGCGAAATGCGGCTGTGCGCTCCTTCAGCAGCATGACGAAGACGAGCAGGAGGGCGGCGAATAAAAACAGGCCCCATGCCGCACGCGAAAATGACAGGAACACGCCAAGCGACAGGATTAGCAGGCCGAGGATACGCCAGGGCGCGTGCATCGCCTTGCCGGTGAGCAGGCCATAGATCAGGTAAAGCGACGGTGTCACCAGGAAGGGACCGAAGACGTTCGGGTCCTGAAACGCACCCTTGGCGCGATCGTAAAGCGTGAAGACTTCGAAGCCGGGAAGGGCGTGAAAATATCCGATGATGCCGAGTAGCGAGGTGATCAGCGCCGCGGCGAGCCAGGCCCGAAAAATCAGCAGCAGCCGCTGGTATTTGTCCTCGATGATCGCCGCGTAAAAAACCGAGGTCAGCGCCAGAAAGGTCGAGACGGCGAGGTAGAGCGGTCCCTCGTCCAGATCGGCCATGGTGGTGAGCGAAAGATAGCCGCCGACATTAAAGGCGAGCAGCAGGCACAGGAGCAGCACGACGGTGCGGGAAAGGCGAAGGCCCAGCAGGAACCAGATGGCCACTTGCCCGACCATCATCAGCTCGTAGGGCGCCGGTTCGGAGATGACGAAGCCGGAGAGGAACACGCCGAAGGCGATGAAGAACGAACCGACGAGCCGCATGGCAGCCAGAGGCGCGTCAAAACCCGGTGCGTGCTGGTAACCGACGTTGGTCAATAGGCGTTTTCCGATTTGAGCAGCCGTATCGGCGTCAGGAACAGGATCTTGAGATCGAGGAAAAGCGACCAGTTCTCGATGTAATAAAGATCATATTCGGTGCGGAACTTGATCTTGTCGCCATGGTCGATTTCGCCGCGCCAGCCATTGATCTGCGCCCAGCCGGTCACGCCGGGCTTGACCTTGTGGCGCGCGAAATAATGCTCCACCACTTCGGTATATTTCAGATCGCCGGTCTGGGCATGGACTGCGTGCGGGCGCGGGCCGACCAGCGAGAGATCGCCATAGAGAACGTTGAAGAGCTGCGGCAGCTCGTCCATCGACGATTTGCGCAGGAAGCGGCCGACGGGTGTGACGCGCGGATCGTTCTTGGTGACGGCCTTCTTGGCGGTCGGATCGCTGAGTTCCGTATACATGGAGCGGAACTTCCAGACATTGATCGTCTCATTGTTGAAGCCGTGACGCTTCTGTTTGAAGAGGACCGGGCCTTTGGAGGTGGCCTTGACGGCAATGCCGGCACCCAGCATCACCGGCCAGAAAAGGGCGATGCCGAGGAGGCTGAAGGTGATGTCGAATATCCGTTTCGCCACCGAATCCCAGTCGCGGATCGGCTTGTCGAACACATCGAGCATCGGCACATTGCCCACATGCGAATAGGCGCGCGGACGGAACCGCAATTTATTGGCATGTGCGGCGATGCGAATATCGACGGGCAGCACCCAGAGTTTGCGCAGGAGCTGGAGAATGCGGGCCTCTGCGCTGAGCGGCAGGGCGATGATCAGCATGTCGAGCTTTGTCAGGCGGGCAAATTCCACCAGTTCGGCAAAGGTGCCGAGCTTGGGATAACCGGCGACGACATCGGGAGAGCGCTCGCTTTTCCGGTCGTCGAAAATCCCGCAGATGCGGATATCGTTGTCCGACTGCTGCTCGAGCGAACGGATGAGGTCTCTGGCAGCATCACCGCCGCCGACGATGACGGCGCGGCGTTCCATGACGCCATTACGACCCCAGTGGCGAATGGCAAAGCCAAGGATCAACCGTCCGGTGAAAATGGCTACCGCGCCAATCGCATACCATATGCCGAAAGCCGGCCAGGAATGCAGCGCATCGGGAAAAAACACGAGAAGGAAACAGGCGGCACCCACGAAAGACAGACACACGGCGCCTTGAATGCGGGCAAACATCTTCAGCGGCGTGCGCAGCGTTGGCAACTGATAACAATCGCCCGCCTGCAGCAGGAACACACAGAGTGCCGCGCCCAGCACGCCGGCGCTGAAAACCGCCAGAAAGGTTTCGAGACCCCGATCGGCGGCGATGCCGTTGACGATGGCGGCAATGACCACAAGCATCGTGAATTCCAGCAGCCGTAACTGGCCGATCACCATATTCGGTGAATGGTTGCCGGCACGCAGCTGGTTGGCGATCTGCCGCGCAAGCGGATTGAGAACAACGGTCTCGGACGCCGAAGGCTCACCGGCTTCGCGCTCGGAGATTTGCTTGCGCAACGACGCCAGATCGAATTGCAGTCTGTCCTTGTCAGCCTTGGTCATTACTTGGTCCGCACCCTCTAGCGGATCGGCCCGAAAATCGAGACCGATTTCCGATGGGAACGATGCGCAACTTCAAAGTGGTAAAGCGTCCTTGCGTAGCGTCCGAACGGACACACGCGCTCTACGAGCAGGAAACTAGCCGAAACATGCTAAGAAACGTTTATGATGCTTTTCTACAGGATAGCGGAATATACAATTAAAAATCGTGTTTTTAAAATGTCTTTAGACATGAGGCGCGCTTTAGCGGGAAAGCAGGTCGCGATAAAGCTTCATCATGTCATCGGCCATGACAGGCGTTGAAAATTTCGCCTTAAAGCTGTTGGGTGGGGGCATCACCCGCTTTGCCCAATCGTCGTTTTCAGCGTCCCTGACCATGATCTTCGCCAGCGCCTCGGCGTCTCCTGCCGGAACCAGCGCCTCGCTGTCTTCTCCCAGAACCTCGGGAATGCCACCGACATGTGAGGCGATAACCGTCTTGCCCGCTGCCAGCGCCTCAAGCACGATATAGGGCATGGCTTCGGCGCGTGAGGGAACCACCACTGTCTCCGCCAGCTCGAAGGCCTGTCTGGCGGGCATGGCGGCATGCATGGCAATCCGCCGGGAAAGCCCGGCTTTGTCGATCATCGCCGCATATTTGTCTCTGTCCGGCCCGTCACCGACGATAACGCCGGACATGGGGTGGCCGATGCTGCGTTCCATCCTCGCGAAGGCCTTGATGAAGACATCCGGGCCCTTGAGATCGCGCAACATGCCGATATAGAGGAAACGGGCGGCATCCTCGCGGGCAGGCACGGTTTCGAACTCGCTTTCCTGCACGCCGTTATAGATCATCGCCGTTCGGGTGCGCGGCTTGCCGACCTTGGCTTCATAGGTTCGCTGCTCGAAATTACAGACAAAACAGAGCGCGTCGGTGAAGTGTTCCTGAAACCGCTCAAGCCGCAGGAACAGCTGCCCCTTCAGGCTCTTGCGGTCATAATGCAGGCTGCCGCCATGCGGCGAATAGAGGCGGGCTACGCGATACCTGTTCGCCCGCAACAATGAGCCGATCAGCCGGGCAAGAGCGCCACCCTTGGCGCTATGCCCGTGCAAGATGTCCGGCCGCAAACTTTTTATCTGGTTATAGGACCTCCAGAGCGCCAACAGGTCGCCGGGGCCGATGGAGCGCCTGATGGGCAGGCGGGTAAGCCCGAGCTCCAGCATCGGGGTGATCTGGGCGAAAAGCCGCTCCTCATGCACGCCGCCGGTCGAACTGTCGCAGACGATGCCGACCTTGTGGCCCAGTTTCACATGTTCTTCGATCAGGTCACGCACATGGCGGAAGACACCGCCGACGGGGGAGCGGAAACAGTGAATGATGCGCAGGGGAGGGCCGTCATCCGACATGTGTGCCACTCCGTTTTCAGAAGAAGCGTTCACGCACATAGACCGTATCGCCCGCCAGAATGGGAGCGGTGATGCCGATCCGGCCGGTCATTACCTCGGCATTGATCTTGCGGGTAAGATCGACATCGGCCTGATTGGCGCGCGGGGTGAACCCGCCGGCAATGGCAATGGCGTTCTGCACCGTCATGCCCGGCACATAGGAATATTGGCCGGGACGACCAACTTCACCCATGATGAAGACGGGGCGATAACGGTCGATCTCGATCGTCACGTCGGGATCGCGCAGATAACCCTGGCGCAATTTCGCGGCAATGGCGGCTTCGAGCTGCGGCAGCGTCTTGCCGCGCGCAGGAACCTGGCCGACAAGCGGGAAGGCGACATAACCAGCCTGATCGACCGTATAGGTATTCGTCAGCCCCACCTGTTCGAAGACGTTGATGCGCAGCCTGTCGCCGCTATCGACATGATAGGGTTGCAGGGCCGCCTCATTGAATGAGCGCGGCGCGGGTTGATATGCCGCGCAACCGGAAAGGGCCGTCAGAACGGCAAGCGTCAGTGCGGTGACATGTCGTGATCCGGCGAGCGGCATCTCATCTGGCTCCGAGTCGATCTATGAGCATTCTTATCGTTCTGTTAGGGTTAATGCGCGGTAAACAGTCGGTCCGGAGTATTGCAATATCCGATTTATTTTGTCGGATTCGTCGAGATTAACTGTTGTGTTACCGCCAAGACTTACAATCCGCGAAAATTGGCCATCTATATTTGAGCGCCCGAGGTTTGTCTCGGTTACGGAGCCCACATGAACGGCGATCGCATTGACGACAGGGATGTGGATATCGATCTGGCACAGCTTGTTGCAGCCATATGGCGGCGCAAGGGCCGGATCGCGGCCGTCACGCTTCTGGCCGGCGGCGCCGCCTTCGTGATCGCCAGCATGATGTCGCCCGCCTATAAGGGCGAGGCGCGTGTCCTCATCGAATCCCGCGCGGCCTCCTTTGGCGCTTCGCAGCAGTCGAATGCGCCAGCCGAGCCGGTGCTCGATGAATTGACCGTTTCCAGCCAGGTGCAAATCCTGCAATCGGTCGACCTCATCAAGCAGGTCGCGAAAAACATGAAGCTCTATGAGCTGGAGGAGTTCGACCCGGAGGCGCGTCCGTCGCTGGTGTCGGGCCTGCTGGTCGCCGTCGGCCTCAAGAAAGATCCGCTGCAGGTGCAACCCGAAGAGCGGGTGCTGAAGGCTTTCCGCGAGAAATTGCAGGTCTATCAGGTCGAAAGCTCACGCGTTATCACCGTTGAGTTTTCTTCGGAAGATCCGAAGCTCGCCGCCGCCATCCCCAATGAGATGATGAAGGCTTATATCGCGCTGCAAAGTGGCGCGAAACTCGATACGAGCACGGAGGCAGCGCGCTGGCTGGAGCCGGAAATCGCCAATCTGCGCGAAAAGGTGCGTGAGGCGGACAGGAAGGTCGCGGATTATCGCGCCTCATCCGATCTCCTGTCGGCCGGGCAGGGCGAAACGCTCGCTACCCGCCAGCTCAGTGATATTTCGACCGAACTCGGCCGTATCCGTGGGGAGCGCGCGAATGCGGAAGCACGGGCGGAAGGCGTGCGCAATGCGCTTTCCAGCGGCCGGCCGCTCGATACGTTTCCGGACGTCGTCGGTTCCCCGACGATCCAGCGGTTGAAGGAAAACGAAACGGGTATCCGCAGCCAGATTTCCGATCTGACCTCCTCGCTGCTGGAAGGCCATCCACGCATCAGGGCGCTACGCAACCAGCTGGAGGGCATACAGCGGCAGATTCAGGAAGAAACCCGCAAGGTGCTGGCAAGCCTCGAAAACGAAGCCAATGTTTCCCGCCTGCGCGAACGGCAACTGGTGCAGCAATTGAACGTGCTGAAATCGGAAAGCGTGCGCGCCGGGGAGCAGCAGGTCGGCTTGAACGATCTGGAACGCGAGGCCTCGGCCCAACGCCAGCTTCTGGAAACCTATCTTGCCCGTTACCGTGAGGCGACCTCGCGCGCCGGTTCGGTAGATTCCACGCCCGCCGACGCGCGCGTGATCTCAGGCGCGGTGGAGCCGCGTGAACCCTATTTCCCGAAAACCGGAGCCATCACCATCGTCGTCACGCTGGCGGCCTTCCTGCTCTCCTGCATTGTGGTCATGCTGGTGGAACTCTTCACCGGGCGCGCCTTGAAGCCGGTAGGCAGAAATCAGGTTCCGCCGCTCTCCGATCCGCCTGCGCCGACGCGGAAACCCGCCGGCACGGACGAGACTACGGATTTGCCGCAACAACCGGTTGCCACACATCATGAGCCGTCGCCGCCGGTCGCCCAGGCCATGCCCGCTGCCGCCTACCAGCAGCAACCCATTGTCGAAGAGGTGCGGCCGGCACCAGTCGCCGCTGCCACTGCTGCTGCTTCGGTTTTGCCGGTGGAAGAGGTAGCGCCTTTGAAAGAAGAGGCAGAGAAAGACGAGATCGAAACCTCCGACGATTTCTCGATCGATGCCGTTGCGGGCTTTCTGGCGACCCGCCTTGCCAAGCCCGTCGCCGCCGTTGTGTCTCCAGCCGGAGACAGCGGTTCGACCACTACCGTCATGCTGGCGCGCGCCCTGTCTGAAATGGGCCGCTCGGTCGTTCTCGTCGATATGACGGCCTCTGCCTGTCCCACGCGTCTGATGGTGCCCGAGGCCGGGCTGCCTGGTGTCATGGACCTTCTGGCGGGTGCCGCCGCCTTTGGCGAAACCATTCACGGCGACCGGCTGTCCGATGCGCATATCGTGCCGCGCGGCAATGCGCAGCCGCGTGAGGCCATGCGGGCCATCGATCGCCTGACGATGATTCTAAGCGCTCTATCTGACGCCTATGATACGGTGTTGGTTGAATGCGGCGCGGTGCAGATTTCGAGCCTTGAAAAAATGCTGCGCAATCTGCCGGCGGAAATCATCGTTTCGGTGCCCGGCAAGGATGGCGAGATGCTGGAGAAGACGCTCGGTGAACTGGTGGTCCAGGGCTACGAACAGGCATTGCCGATGACGGGCATGCGCAAGCCGGGTCATCTGAGCGCCGCCTGACGGACGGCAAACCCTCTCAGTCAGTAACAGACATGGCGTCCGTTCTTGGCCGCCCGGCGCGAAAACGCTGGATCAGCGCATAAAGCGCCGGGTTGGACTTGATCAGGCTTTTCGTCTTTGCGATGGCGACATAGGCCGAGGCCGCTGCGCGCCCCTTCAACGTCACCGGCAGGAATATATCGTGCTGGGCGGTGGAAAGCGGGCACCAGCTGCGTTTGTAAAGCTGATCGCCGACGCCGAAATCGAAGAGTGCGGCTTTCTCTCTGCAGGCGCGTTCGATCATCAGCCAGAACAGCAACTCGCCGGGGCTGAGTTCCGAAACCACCTCATCGATCGATCCGAACTGGCAGATGATGTGGTCCTGCTTGCGCGAAAGCCCGGATATGGCGGCAATGACGCCCTCGTGTTCCCCATGCAGGCGAATGGCGTGCAGCTCCAGAAGACTGTCCATACCCGTTTCCGGGAAGTTGGCCAGATCGTAGAAAAACTCCTTCACCGATTGGCTTCGGAAAACATCCGGGATGCCTTGGGAGGCGAACCGGGTGGCCTTTTGCCGGAAGAAGGCCTGCAATAATTCGCATTTTTCCTGTGGCGAACGGGCAATCACGTGGCTGTAACCGCCCATTTCCTCGGCCCTTCGGCTCTGGATACGGAATTTCTTCCGTCGTCTCTTGGCATTGACCTGCCGCAAGGTGCTTTCAAAACTTTCCAGCAGCGGCAGTTGAAAGGCCGGGTTCTGGTTTTCGACGGAAGCCAGATAGGAAAGCGGATTGGTCCTGCCGCGCCAGGTGAGCGGTATGTTCTGCAAGGCCAGAATATCCGCCCGGCCATGCAGCAGTTTTCGTGCCTCGCGGGCAATCGCTGCCGCCGTCTTATGTTCTGCCTGCTCGGCAAAGGACGGCTCGAAAAGCCCGGTATTGATATTGTTAAAACGGCCGCCCGGAAAACGCGCCTTGCGGATACCGCCTTCCTGCACGATTTCGAGCGGCAGCAGGAAGACCGTCTTTGCGCCCTGTCTGCCGCGAATGATGAGCAGCGGGCTTTTCTGGGTCTGCGCCCAGATGGAGCACCAGCCGAAACCCTGATGCAGGGAATTGAGCGGGTCGCTCTCCATCCGCTCCCAATCGGTGCGGATGGTGGAAGCGTCATCGACGAGATCGATCACCAGACGGTCGGCACCCCGCCGCTCGCCTTGCATGGCGCTCGACGCTTTGCTCTCGCTGACTGTGACCGGCCCCTCAGCCGCCATCCACTCTCTCCGGTTGTTTCGGTGGGACTATATCGCTGAGCGGCAAACAATCAGTTTATAAAATTGCGACCTCAGGGTGTTGCGCAACGGTTGGCGCTTATCCCTGCTTTTTGGGGCCAGCCATCCATTTGATGATGAGCATGGCCGGCAATATCCACAAAAGCCCGCTCAGCACGAAATAGGCCAGATGCACCCACCAGGGCGATTGCGCCAGTGTCGCCGATGCGATGGCAGTCGCCGCCACGGCGTAGATGACGACGAGGCAGATGATGACGATGGTGCCGATAAGCGATCTGAGGCGAGGGGGCATGAAATCTTCCATCATGAAAGCATGTCTCCCAAAAGTGTCATCGGTTTTGGGAAAAAGACATGCGTAAAACAAAAAAATTAGATCGTCTTGGCGATTCGAAGAAGAGACAGGACGATCTGATATGTAAGCGCGACTATACCGCCGCGACCGCATGCCGCAAACCCTGAGGCCTTGTTTTGTGGTGCCGGTTGGGGCTAATCAACATGACTGTATGAGGGAGACCTGAAAAGATGCGTTCGAGCAGCATGACGATGGCAAACGGTTCCGCGGAAATGGTGGTGGAGGCTGCCCTGCAGAAGCAGGAAAAGAACCGCCGCCTGCTGCGCATCTGGCTGCGCGTCGTTCTCTTCACGCTCTTCTGTCTCGTGCTGGTCGGCGGCGCCACGCGGCTTACCGAATCCGGCCTGTCGATCACCGAATGGAAGCCTATCCACGGCGCCATCCCGCCGCTTTCGGTTGCCGAATGGGAAGAGGAATTCCAGCTTTACAAGCGCATTCCCCAATATCAGGAAATCAACAGGGGCATGTCGCTTGACGAGTTCAAGACGATTTTCTGGTGGGAATGGGCGCATCGCCTGCTTGCCCGCGCCATCGGTCTCATCTTCGCCCTGCCGCTCGCCTTTTTCTGGCTGACGGGCCGCGTCGAAAAGCGCCTGCGCCTGCCCCTCGTCGGCCTTCTGGCGCTTGGCGGTTTTCAGGGCTTTATCGGCTGGTGGATGGTCTCTTCCGGTCTCGTCAATCGCACGGATGTCTCGCAATATCGCCTCGCCACGCATCTGACCATCGCCTGCCTCATCTTCGCGGGCTGCATGTGGATATTGCGTGGCCTGTCGCACCATTCGCCTGATGCGGCTGACGAAAAGACAGGCAGGGGCTTTGCCGGCCTGTTGACGGTGCTCTGTCTGTTCCAGATCTATCTCGGCGCGCTGGTGGCGGGGCTGAATGCCGGCCTTTCCTACAACACCTGGCCGCTGATGGACGGTTCACTGGTGCCGGGCGATCTCCTCCTGCAGCAGCCCTGGTGGATCAACCTCTTCGAAAACCCCAAGACGGTGCAGTTCATCCATCGTCTTGGCGCCTACACGCTTTTCGCCGCCACGCTGTGGCACATGGTGTCCATTGCCCGTGCCCTGCCGAATACGCCACACGCACGCCGCGCCGTGCTGTTCTTCGTGCTCGTTTCCATTCAGGCAGCGCTCGGCATCACCACGCTTCTCATGCATGTGGATATCCACGTGGCGCTCGCCCATCAGGGCATGGCCTTGATCGTGCTTGGATTTGCGGTTGCCCACTGGCGCGGTTTCATTGGCGAATATCCGGCACCTGTCGCCGTCGAAGTCAGGGACTAAGCGCGCTCAGAACTGCTTCAGCACCGTTTTGACGGTAGCCGCGACAGCGAGTTCGTTGTCGCGCTCTTCCGCATTGCTGTCCTCTTCGTGCCAGGTGGCCGAGAGGCAGCCATAAGCGAAGGCATATTGCAGCAACACCCGTTCATCCCGCTGCAGCGCCCTGGAAAAAATCGCCGCCATGGAGGCGATACGCGCCTCGCTGCGTGTCAGATCGAAGCGGTCGAGTGGATTGGAGAACATGTTCGCGACATCAAGCGCCGCATCGCCGATCAGGCCGGCCGGGTCGATGATGATCCAGCCGCGCCCGCTGCGCATGATGTTTTCGTGATGCAGATCGCCATGCAGTGGCTTCACATCCCGTTGCCGGTCAATCAGCTCCTGCGCTAGCGCGGCGGCTTCGACATAGATGCTCTCTACGCCGTCGGTGCGATCCTGTTCGGCCTTGCGGAACAGGCTTTCGAAATAGAGAGGCAACGTCAGCAGGCTTGAGGGCGGGGGCTGCTGCGATGGCTGATGGTATTGGAGCAGAACATCGGCAGCAATTTGCGTGGTCGCGTCGTCGTCGCCGTCGCGGAACAATACATCGCGCAAAGTCTCCGCGCCGGCATGTTCCATCAGCAGAATATCATCGGAACGCTCAAGCAGCTCCACGCATCCGACACCCGCGCGCCACGCGATGAAATCCGCACCACGAAGGCTGTCCTCAAGCACTTTCTTTTTCAGGACTTTGGCGACGGCAGGAGAGCCGTCACCGCGCGTTACCGCGTAGACCACCCCGGCCGGCGTGTCGGCAATCTGTTCTGCGGCCTCGATATTCCACGAGGCCGGAAAAGAGGGGATGGTTCCGCTCATGCAGAAAGCCTCATGCCGACAGCATCAGTTCCATGTTCTGTACAGCCGCGCCGGATGCGCCCTTGCCGAGGTTGTCGAGCAGCGCCACGAGATTGATGTGCTCGCCGCCCGGCGTGCCGAAGACGAAGAGCTTCATCGTGTCCTTGCCCGCCAGTTCCTCGGCATCGATGCGGGATAGCCCCTTGCTTTCGGCAAGCGGCACCACACTAACGATATCCTGGCCCGCATAATGGGCCGTGAGCGCGGCATGGACCGTCTCGATGCTCGTGCCTTCCTTGAGGTCGGCGGCAAACAGCGGCACCTGCACAATCATGCCCTGTGGGAAACGTCCGACGGAAGGCGCAAACAGCGGTGCGCGGTCAAGCTGGCCGTGAATGGTCATTTCCGGCACATGCTTATGGGAGAGCGTCAGGCCATAGAGGAAATTATTGGCGCTGATCGCGTCGTCGCGGTTCTGGTCTTCCATCTGCGCAATCATCTGCTTGCCGCCGCCGGTATAACCGGAGACCGCATTGACGCTGACCGGATAACCGTCCGGCAGGATGCCGGCAGCGCGCAGGGGACGGATGAGACCGATGGCGCCCGTCGGATAGCAGCCCGGATTGGCGACGAAACGGGCGGAACGAACCTTGTCGCCCTGCTCGCTGTCCATTTCGGCAAAACCGTAAGCCCAGTCCTTGTGGACGCGATAGGCGGTCGAGGTATCGATGATGCGGACATTGTTGTTGCCGGCCACCATCGAGACCGCTTCCCGGGAAGCGTCATCCGGCAGGCAGAGGATGGAAATGTCGGCGTTGTTCAGCATATCCTCGCGCATTGCAGCGTTGCGGCGCTCGGCTTCGGGAATGGACAGCAGGTCAATATCGCGGCGACCAGCAAGGCGCGTGCGGATCTGCAGACCCGTGGTGCCGTGTTCGCCATCGATGAAGATCTTCGCTGTCATGTCCTTGTCCTGACTTTTCAAAGGGTTGTAAGGGTATTCGGAATCAGTTTGGCAGGTGCCGTTTTTGTCTCAGCCAGCCTTGGCCAGCCGTTCGGCACGCAGGCCAAGCATATACATTGCAACGGTGGCTCCGGCAATGGCAGTTATATCCGCGTGGTCGTAAGCGGGCGCCACCTCCACCACGTCGGAGCCGCGAATATCAAGCTGGCCAAGCCCGCGCAGAACGGAGAGGATCTTGGCGCTGGTCGGCCCGCCGGCCACTGGCGTGCCTGTTCCGGGCGCGAAGGCCGGGTCGAGGCAATCGATGTCAAAGGTGAGATAGGCAGGCATGCCGGCCGTATGCTTGACGATCAGCGAGGCGATGTCGCTCGCCCGCATCTCCTCCACCTCGTAACCGTGGAGAATGCGAATGCCGAAATCGTCAGGGGCATGGGTGCGAATGCCGATCTGGATCGAGCGGTCGGCATCGATCAAGCCGTCACGAACGGCGCGGGCCACGAAGGAGCCGTGATCGATCCGCTTGCCGTCATCGAACCAGGTATCCTGATGTGCATCGAACTGCACCAAAGCTAACGGCCCATGCTTGGCCACATGCGCCTTCAAAAGCGGCCAGGTAATGAAGTGGTCGCCTCCGAGCGTCAGCAGATAATCCGTCTTGGAGATAATCCTGCGTGCTTCTTTTTCGATCGTATCAGGCGTCTTCCAGTGGTTGCCGTAGTCGAGCAGGCAGTCGCCATAATCGACGGTCGGCATATGGGCGAAGAGATCGCGCGCGAAGGGATATTGCGGATCGTTATCGAAAATCGCCGAGGCCCGGCGGATGGCCTGCGGCCCGAAGCGTGCACCCGGCCGGTTGGATGTCGCCGCATCGAAGGGAATGCCCCAGATGGCTGTCGATACGCCCTTGAGGGTCTTGGTATATTTGCGCCGCATGAAGGAGAGGACGCCCGCATGGGTCGGATCGGTCGCAGCCGATGTCAGCGTGGTTGCGGTAAAGGCATGGTCGATGGTTTTGGATGGCATTGATCACCCCTGTTGTCGTTTGCGCTGAGGGTGCTGTCTTCTTGGTGAAAAAACAAGGCAAAGGACAATAAAAAAGGCGGAGCCGAAGCCCCGCCTTTCGAAGGTATTGTACCAGTAAGCGATTAGCGCTTCGAGAACTGGAACGAACGGCGGGCCTTGGCCTTACCGTACTTCTTACGCTCGACGACGCGGCTGTCGCGGGTCAGGAAGCCACCCTTCTTCAGAACGGAGCGCAGGCCCGGTTCGAAGTAGGTGAGGGCCTTGGACAGACCGTGACGAACGGCACCGGCCTGACCGGACAGACCACCACCGGCAACGGTGGCGATGATGTCGAACTGACCTGCGCGGGCAGCGGCGACGATCGGCTGCTGAAGGATCATCTGCAGAACCGGACGTGCGAAATACGCGGTGAAATCGCGGCCGTTGATGATGATCTTGCCAGAACCGGCCTTCACCCATACGCGGGCTACGGCGTTCTTGCGCTTGCCGGTCGCGTAGGAGCGGCCGAGGGTATCAACCTTGCGGACGTGCACGGGAGCCGAAGCTTCCGATGCCGGGGCGAGGTCTTTCAGAGAGGAAAGATCGGCCATTATCAGGCGCTCCTTACGTTCTTCTTGTTAAGCGCGGCCACATCGAGAACGGTGGGCTGCTGTGCTTCGTGCGGATGGTTCGAGCCGGCGTAAACGCGCAGGTTCTTCATCTGGCGACGGCCGAGCGGGCCGCGCGGGATCATGCGCTCGATAGCCTTTTCAACGACGCGCTCCGGGAAGCGGCCTTCGATGATCTGGCGAGCGGTGCGCTCCTTGATGCCACCCGGGTGACCGGTGTGCCAGTAGTACTTCTTGTCGGAGTACTTGTTGCCGGTGAAGGCAATCTTTTCCGCGTTGATGACGATGACGTTGTCGCCATCATCGACGTGGGGGGTGTAGGTGGCCTTGTGCTTGCCGCGCAGGCGGGTTGCAACGATGGTGGCGAGGCGACCAACAACGAGGCCTTCGGCGTCGATGATGACCCACTTCTTCTCCACCTCAGCAGGCTTCTGAACGAAAGTAGACATGGATTTCACTTTCTAACGTGGACCCGTCATCCTCTTCATGAAAGAGATACGGGCGTTTCTTGTTGCTTGGTTTGGTTGCCCTGTGGGTAACCGCAAATGACCCTATTCCGGCTGGAATCCGATCTGGCGCGCTTATACGGTGCGACGGGGAAAGCGTCAATATGACGTTTTTTGAAGACCTTAAAAATAATAAAGTAAAAACAACGACTTATTTATGTGGTAATATTTTACCCCATAAAATTGGCCCGTTTTAGCCCAGTCTCATAACCAGAACGCCTGCTGCTATGATGCCGCCGGCGAGATAACGCCAGATGCTGGCGCGTTCTTTCAGGATCACGACGGAGATGACAAGCGCAAACAGGATGGAGGTTTCCCGAAGTGCTGCGACGACAGCGACGGGGGCCTTGGTCATGGCATAAAGCGCCAATCCGTAGGAGAGGATGGAGCCGCCACCGCCGATCAGGCCGCGCCACCAGTTGCGCCGCACATGCGCCGCGACGGCGCTTGCCCCGCGTTGGTAAAAGGCGAAACCGAAAAGCAGCACGGGCGGTAGCAGCGACATCCACAGCGTATAGGAAATCGCATTGCCCGAAAGCCTTGCGCCGACACCGTCGACGAAGGTGTAGGAGGCGATGACGAAGGCATTGATGAGCGCAAGGATGATCGCTTTTCCGCCGCCACGCCGCGCCTCGAAGGCGAGCGTCAGGATGCCGGCGGAAATGATGGCTATCCCGGCAAGCGCCAGCGGGCTCAGGACCTCGCTCAGGAAAAGGCTGCTCGTCGCCGCGACGATCAAGGGCGCCACACCGCGCATGACGGGATAAACGAGGCCGATATCGCCGATCGTATAGGCGGCAGCGACAAGGCGGAAATAGGCAAATTGCAGAATGGCTGAAGCGAAGAGGAATGGAATGGCGACAGGAGCCGGAAACGGCAGGAAGGGCAGAAAGGGCAGGGAGCAAGCGGCAGCACCCGCCGCAATCAGTGAGGCGTCAAGTGACTTGTCTGAGCCGGATTTGACCAGCGCATTCCATCCGGCATGCAGGATCGCACCCAGGAGAACCAGAAGAAGAATGTCGATTGTCACAATAGAGACTCGCTCGCGGGCTACTTTGCGAAACCTATAGCATGGGGTTTGACGACCGAAATCCATTTTCGATGGAGGCCGCGAGGCGTTGTGGGCGCTTTGTGATCATTTGAAAACGATTGCGGGTTTCGTCTGATCATCCGTGCAAATATGCGGCCCTTCCGCCGATAATGACGCGCGTCAAATTTCGGGTTTGTGCATGTCGCGGTACCTCCTGCTTCGGGGGCAACGTCGCTTTGCTCATGATTTCATCCGCGGGACGGGCATGCCGGCTCCGGATGCAAGGCTCTGGTCACGCCGGAGCTTGCGTGGTTTCTAAAAAATCAGGGCTATTTAAGCGGATATTTGGGTTTCATTCGCATTTCTGGCGGCGTGGATGAGGCTATCAATTTCAGCACCGGTTTCTTTCATTATTCTGAAAATAAATTTCATATCCGTGTAAAATAGCAAGCTGTAACGTTGTAGATTTGCAGATAGATTGATTTACAGAATAACTTTCTGAAAATTAGTCAACTCTAATTCATCGGTGAACGGAATGAAAACAAACAGGAGACGAATGGCGCATAAAATGCACGTTAATGGTGTTTTGACCGGCATTCCTTCGCGTAAGAGCCCTTTTGAAAACTGGATGAAAATACTCAATACCAGCTTATGCAGGGTGCTTTCGTGAAATCATTTTGCGTGAATGAAATGGCCGATATCGAGCGAAGAAAGGGCCACTTTCACGGGTTTTAGAGCCAGCAGGGGTTCAAGAAAGCGATGATGCGTCCTAAATGACAATAAAAGCAAGGGACAAAAGCAAGTACCGGTGGTGTGCAGATGTAGCTGTGGATTTATGCAGGAAACGCGATACTCGCGCTGATCTCTCAGAAGGGGTGCCTGCCAGCATCTCTCAAACTGCGAGATGCGCCAAAGGGACAAGTTGACATGCAGCATGATACTTATGAACCGGACTATCTCAGAAAAATCCTGACCGATGTCAGGACCATCGCCCTGCTCGGCGCCTCACCCAATCCGGAGCGGCCGAGCCATGGCGTCATGCGTTTTTTGCTGTCGAAGGGCTACCGCGTGTTTCCGGTCAATCCCGGTCAGGCGGGCAAGGAGATACTGGGGCAGAAGGTCTATGCCCGGCTTGCCGATATTCCCGAACCCGTGGACATGGTCGATGTCTTCAGGGCACCCGAATATCTCTCAGTGATCGTCGAGGAGGCGATATTGCTGCCGCAGCGCCCGAAAGTGATCTGGGGCCAGTTATCCGTGCGCGATGACAATGCCGCCGCTAAGGCGGAGGCCTATGGCATGTCCGTAGTGATGGACCGTTGCCCCGCAATTGAGTATCCGCGTCTCAATATTGTGCGATAGTTGGTACAGATCGGACTTATCATTTTGCCGCAAGGCATTATGATCCCTCCAAAATTCCATTGGAGGAAATATCATGTCGAGCAGCAATCCCGGTTTTTCAACGCTGGCCGTCCATGCGGGGGCACAGCCAGATCCGACCACCGGCGCACGCGCGACGCCCATCTACCAGACGACCGCTTATGCTTTCCGTGATGCCGATCATGCTGCCGCGCTGTTCGGGCTGAAGGAATTCGGCAATATCTATACCCGCATCATGAACCCCACCCAGGCGGTTCTGGAGGAGCGTGTCGCAGCGCTCGAAGGCGGCACGGCGGCGCTCGCTGTCGCATCCGGCCACGCTGCGCAATTGCTGGTCTTCCACACGCTGCTGCAGCACGGCGACAATTTCGTCGCCGCCCGCCAGCTTTATGGCGGCTCCATCAACCAGTTCGGCCACGCCTTCAAGGGGTTCGACTGGCAGGTGCGCTGGGCCGATGCCACTGATCCGGCCAGTTTCGAGCGGCAGATCGACGAGCGCACCCGCGCCGTCTTCATCGAAAGCCTCGCCAACCCCGGCGGCACCTTCGTGGATATCGCTGCAATTGCCGAGATTGCCCACCGCCACGGCCTGCCGCTCATCGTCGACAACACCATGGCAAGCCCCTATCTGCTGCGGCCGCTGGAACATGGCGCGGATATCGTGCTGCATTCACTGACGAAATTCCTGGGCGGCCACGGCAATTCCATGGGCGGCATCATCGTCGATGGCGGCACGTTCGACTGGTCGGCGACGGACAGATATCCGGCGCTGTCGCAGCCCCGGCCCGAATATTCGGGCGTCGTGCTGCACCAGACCTTCGGCAATTTCGCTTTTGCCATTGCCTGCCGTGTGCTTGGTCTGCGTGACCTTGGCCCGGCCATCTCGCCCTTCAACGCCTTCCTCATTCTCACCGGCATAGAAACCCTGCCGCTGCGCGTTCAGCGCCATTCCGACAATGCGCTCGCCGTCGCCAAATGGCTGAAGGCGCATCCGAAAGTTGGCTGGGTGCATTATGCCGGGCTGGAGGAGAGTGACAACTACGCCATCCAGCAGCATTATTCGCCAAAGGGGGCGGGTTCGGTCTTCACCTTCGGCGTCAAGGGCGGTTATGCCGCTGGCAAAGCGCTGGTGGAAGGGCTGCAGCTTTTCTCGCATCTCGCCAATATCGGCGATACGCGCTCGCTCGTCATCCATCCGGCCTCCACCACCCATGCGCAGCTGACGCCGGAACAGCAGACGGCGGCCGGCGCCGGGCCGGATGTGGTGCGCCTGTCCATCGGTATCGAGGATGTCAAGGACATCATCGCCGATCTCGAACAATCGCTTGCGAAAATCTGAGAGGGCGGCCCGCCATGACGAACTTGCTGACATTTGATGTTTCGGTCGAAGCGGAGCATGGCGCGCCTGCGCCGGAACGGCTGATTTTCGGTGACCCCAGATTTACCACCTGGAATCTGGAGGAAGCGCCGGGCGGCATCTATGCGGGCATCTGGCAATCCACGCCCGGCAAATGGCGGGTGGTCTATGATGAATGGGAATATTTCAACATTCTTGAAGGCCATTCCATCCTGACGGAAGATGGTGGCGCGCCGCGCCACCTGAAGCCGGGCGACCGGCTCGTCCTGCAGCCCGGCTTTACAGGCACCTGGGAGGTCGTGGAAACGACAAGGAAGGATTACGTCATCCGGCTTTGATAGCGGGCTACCGCCGCGCTTTACAGCCGGTCGAAGGATATAATCGACCGCATAAGCCCCGGAAAACGTGCTTCCAGATCATCGTGGCGCATGACGTTGATATTCTCGACGCCCTGTTTGTGTGTGCGTATTATTCCTGCTTCGCGCAGGATACGCAGGTGGTTGGAAAGCGTGGACCGTGGCATATCCGGGCAGGGTGCTGCACAAGCGCAATTCTGCCCGGCTTCCACTTCCCACAATTTCCGAACGATACCCATGCGGGCGGGGTCGCCGAGTGCGGCCAGCATGGCGGTGAGCGATATGTCTTCGCGGGCGGGATGAAAAAACTGAACCATATAACGGCTCTAGCATAAGGCTTGACAGGCTTCAATATTTCAATAAAACCGAAATACCGAATTATGGTAATTCGGAAATTTAGATATTTTCAGGAGATTGCAATGTCTGGAATATTCAACGGGCAGGTCGTCGTCGTCACAGGCGGATCGACGGGGATTGGTTTTTCGGTTGCGAAGCTGTTTTTGGAAGGTGGCGCCGCTGCTGTTTATGTAACTGGCCGTAGTTCGACCAATCTCGATGCCGCAGTCGCCAGACTTGGAGCGCGCGCAATCGGCGTCGTTTCCGATGTTGCGAAGCTGTCGGAACTCGAACAGCTCAAAAGCCGTATCGAAGCTGACGGGCGGACAGTGGATGTTCTGGTCGCCAATGCCGGCATTGCGGAAAACAACGATCTTGGCGCAACTCACGAAGCGCTCTATGACCGGATTTTCGACATTAACGTAAAGGGCGTGTTCTATACGGTGCAGACGTTGTTGCCGGTGCTACGGGACGGCGGTTCGATTGTGCTGACGGGCTCGATCGTCGGTAACAAGGGTATGGAAAAACTGAGCGCTTACAATGCTTCAAAGGCGGCGGTTCGCTCGTTCGCGCGCAGCTTTGCCAATGACCTGAAGGCGCGGGGAATCCGTGTCAATACGGTCAGCCCGGGTGTCACCCGCACGCCGATCATGGAAAATGGTCTTAAGATGGACGATGAAAAGATCGCCGGTTTCGAAGCCTATCTGAAGGACGCAGCGCCGATCGGCCGTATGGCCGACCCTGACGAAATTGCCGAAGCAGTACTGTTTTTGGCGTCAGCCAAGGCCAGCTATATCACCGGCGTGGAACTTTCCGTTGATGGTGGTTTGGCTCAAATCTAAGGGCGACCTCACCTCCCTATTCACCACGCCAGATCAAGCCGTTCCAGACCATGGAAATGGTAGACGTCCTTGACCTTCGGCGGCTCGGCGATCCTGAGACCTGGCAGGCGTCTGAACAGCAGCGGCAGGGCAAGATTAAGCTCAAGCCTTGCCAGCGGTGCGCCGATGCAGAAATGGATGCCGGCGCCGAAGGACACATTGACGCCCTCGTTCCGGTCCGGCTTGAAGGCCAGCGGGTCGGAGAATTTTGCGGGGTCGAGATTGGCCGCGGCCAGAATGAGGCTGACCTTGTCGCCGCGTTTGAACGTCACGCCGTCTATCTCGAGGGGTTCCAGAACCCAGCGCTGGAAAATATGGACCGGCGCGCAGATACGCAGCGTCTCTTCAATCGTGCGCTCCGTGGTCGTCTCGTCGCTGAACAAGGTGTCAGGCGAGATGCCGCTTTCCAGAATGATGCGGACGGAATTGCCGATCTGGTGCACGGTCGCCTCGTGCCCGGCATTCAGAAGCACGATGGTGGTGGAAATCAGCTCGTCATCGGTCAGATATTGGCCCTTGTGCTCCGTGTGGATCATGTGGCTCAAGAGATCGTCTTGCGGCTCCGCTCGCCGTTCCGCGATCACGCTGCGCACATAGTCCGAAAATTCCTTCGCTGCCTTGTCGGCAAGAAGCTCGTCCTCGGCAGTGCGTTTGAACATGTACATGCCGACATAGGCATGCGACCATTTCAGAAGCTGCGGCCCCATTTCCTCGGGAATGCCGATCATGCGGGCAATCATCGTCACCGGAATGATATCGGCATAGGTGGAGAGCAGTTCCGTCTTGCCATCGGCTTCGAAGGCGTCGATCAGGCGGTTGGCAAGCTCTTCGATTTCCGGCTTCATCTTATCGACATGCCGGGACACAAAAGCGCGGTTGATGAGCGTGCGCAGCCGCGTATGTTCCGGCGGCTCCAGTTCCAGCAGCGAATGTTGCTCGGCAGCATCGAAGTGCTTCACATGCTCCAGCGGCTGCGCAAGGCCGATTTCCTCACGGCTGGCCACATGCAGGATCTGTCTCCCGAAACGGCGATCGCGCAGCAGCGCGCTGACATGGTCGTATTCGGTGAAGAACCACTGCCGCTGCTCTTCCCAGTAAAAGGTGGGACATTGCGCGTGAAGCGCCGCATAGACCGGGTTCGGATCGTTGTAGAAAGCCGGGTCGCGGGCATCAAGTGAAACGCGGCGCGTGGCGGGGTCGATGGTGAGGAAGGGAAATGTCGCTGTCATGCTCAAGGTTTATTCCGCGTCTTACACTTTGGAAAGGGTGGGGAAAAACCGCCCCCTGTTTTTCCGCTTGTCGTCGCATGGTCGTCATGTCACCGGCTGGCGATGGCCGATATGCGGTTCAGCGCCGCAACCTGGCGGTCGGCATTATTGTCCATCGGATTTTCGTCCCGGTCCGGGGAAGGGACGACGACATTGGCTGAATTCACGTGGATGACGGTCCTGTTGCGGCCGGCCTTTTTCGCCGCATAGAGCGCACGATCGGCTTCCGTCATCATCACGCTCAGGTCGGCATCCTTGATCATGGCTTCGGATATGCCGACGCTGGTGGTGACTTCGATACCTTCGCCGCGCGAACTGATCTTGGAAAGACGCAGATTGCTGCGGATTGCTTCCGCCAGCGTTACCGTGCTGGATGGGCTTTCGACTTCGGCGACAAGCGCGAATTCCTCGCCGCCCATTCTGACGAACAGGCCGCGATCGCCAATGACACGCCGCGCCATGTCGCAAAAATGCACGAGCACCGCATCGCCGGACTGGTGGCCGTATTTGTCGTTTATCTTCTTGAAATGGTCGATGTCGAACAGCACCAGCGCCACATAGCGGTCGGAAGCCGGCGACCGCTTCTTGATGCGCTCGAACTCCTCCAGAAGACCGCGCCGGTTGAGAACGCCGGTAAGGTGGTCGGTCATCGCAAGCCGGTGCAGGCGGGCTTCCGAATCTTCCATGATGATCTTGGCGCTGATCATGATGATGACGGTGAAGCCGAGAATGCCTGAAAAGGCGAGCGGCGACGTCAGCGCGACGGCACCGGGAGACGTGACGTCGCCGGGAATGACGACGGATGCGATGATGGCGCCGAAAAAGGCCTGCAAAATGAAAATAGCGGCAAGAACCTTGCGGCTCAGCGATGCCCGGCTCCTGTTCGCCAGAACGACGCCGGCCAGCATGAAGTAAGCGACCGCGGCACAGGCATGGTAAAGCAGGATACGTGAAACCATGCTTTCCCGCACCGTCGGGATGAGCATGCCAGCCACCCACAAGAGCGCGGGAATAGCGATCCAGCCGGCGAGCTTGCGCTGTTCGAAGGAGAGAAGGCCGGCCAGCCAGAAACCGAAAGCTGAAAGCGCCAGCGTGTTGCCGACTTCGATCGACAGGTAATTGGGAATGTCGCCGCGCAGGGCGACAAGAATGGCGCCGATCCCGGTCGAAAGGAAACCGGCGGCGAAATAGAGATTGTGCTGGCGGGCAGGGCGGTGCAGCCACAGGGTTCCCAAAAGGACGGCAAGGGTGAACGTCTCCGACGCCCAAAGCAGCATGCCCGTTTTTGCATCCAGCATTGCAAGATCCTATCTGCGCTATCATGCCGTGAAAGCGGGCCCTGCGGCACCATGTGCGCAATACCCGCCGGAATTGTTGAGATGCCATTTCACCCGAATGGGCCGCCCGCTTCCTGACGGAAACCGGAAATTCGCCGCGCAGTATCAGCAGTAAATCCCTAACGAGTTCTTGCCGGTGAGAAGTTATATCTGTGCATGGTCACGGGTTTTTGCATTTGCGGGTCACTTCGATGAAAAATAACGCCGGCAAGGGCATGTGGTTCGAGATGCGGCCAACGGTCTGAAGCCATTGCCGGCAGAGGCTTCAAACGCCTGCAATCGCTGTTGAGCCGTTAAGGATATGCGGCTTCGTGTCTTGAAGTACGGGGCAGGGACACTCTATGTAGGGAGTATGAAGGTTAGAAGTGATTCCGGAGCGGTTTTCCGCGAAGGGCAGAGTTGACAAAGGACGGACATGAAAAATCCAGTTGATACCGCCATGGCTCTGGTGCCGATGGTCGTAGAGCAGACCAATCGCGGCGAACGCTCCTATGACATATTTTCCCGTCTTCTCAAGGAACGCATCATTTTCCTCACCGGTCCGGTGGAAGACCAGATGGCTTCGCTCGTCTGCGCACAGCTGCTTTTCCTCGAGGCTGAGAACCCGAAGAAGGAAATCGCGCTTTACATCAATTCGCCAGGTGGCGTCGTGACCGCCGGCATGGCGATCTACGATACGATGCAGTTCATTCGCCCGGCTGTCTCAACGCTCTGCGTTGGTCAGGCCGCATCGATGGGTTCGCTGCTTCTGGCTGCCGGTGAAAAGGGAATGCGCTTTGCAACCCCGAACGCCCGCATCATGGTGCACCAGCCTTCCGGCGGTTTCCAGGGACAGGCATCGGATATCGAGCGTCACGCCCGTGACATCATCAAGATGAAGCGTCGCCTGAATGAAGTCTACGTGAAGCATACCGGCCGCACGCTCGAAGAGGTTGAAAAAACCCTTGATCGCGACCATTTCATGGATGCGGACGAAGCGCAGAATTGGGGTGTGATCGACAAGATCCTCACCTCGCGCCAGGAAATGGAAGGCGCCGCCGCGAATTGAGGCGCGCCGCTTTTTGACGTTTGTTTGATCCCGCAAAAGTAATTTCGGGGCTTTCAACCGCAACAGAAAGCGATATTAGTATATATTAAGGCTGTGTTGAATTTTTATGACGTGGCCTTTGGTTTGATGGGGAATTCGTTGCAGCCGGTTGTCAGCTCCTGTATCTGACACGGCTAGTACCCCGGGAAACGAGGCGGATACGGCAATGCACCCCAAGGCGAGCCGTATCTGCGGGCGGTAAGTTGACCGCGATCCGTTTGGCGGACCTGCGGCGTGCTGGAAGGAAAGAGATATGAGCAAAGTCAGCGGCAGCAACGGCGGCGACTCTAAGAATACACTCTATTGTTCATTCTGCGGCAAGAGCCAGCACGAAGTCCGGAAACTCATTGCCGGGCCGACGGTATTCATCTGCGATGAATGCGTCGAATTGTGCATGGACATCATCCGCGAGGAGAACAAGACATCTATGGTGAAGTCGCGCGAGGGTGTTCCCACCCCGCAGGATATCATCAAGATTCTCGACGAATATGTCATCGGTCAGAAGCAGGCGAAGAAAATCCTGTCGGTGGCCGTTCACAACCATTACAAGCGCCTCGCGCACGCCTCCAAGAACGGCGATGTCGAGCTGGCGAAGTCGAACATCATGCTCGTCGGTCCGACGGGTTGCGGCAAGACCTATCTTGCCCAGACGCTCGCCCGCATCATCGACGTTCCCTTCACCATGGCGGACGCGACGACGCTGACCGAAGCCGGTTATGTCGGCGAGGACGTGGAAAACATCATCCTGAAGCTGTTGCAGGCTGCGGATTACAATGTCGAGCGCGCCCAGCGCGGTATCGTCTATATCGACGAGGTCGACAAGATTTCCCGCAAGTCGGACAACCCGTCCATCACGCGTGACGTGTCGGGCGAGGGCGTTCAGCAGGCGCTTCTGAAGATCATGGAAGGCACGGTCGCTTCCGTTCCGCCGCAGGGTGGCCGCAAGCATCCGCAGCAGGAATTCCTGCAGGTGGATACGACTAACATCCTGTTCATCTGCGGCGGCGCCTTTGCCGGCCTCGACAAGATCATCTCGGCCCGTGGCGAAAAGACCTCGATCGGCTTCGGTGCGACCGTCAAGGCGGAAGACGATCGCCGTGTGGGCGAGGTGCTGCGCGAGCTGGAGCCGGAAGATCTGGTGAAGTTCGGCCTCATTCCGGAATTCATCGGCCGTCTGCCGGTTCTGGCGACGCTGGAAGACCTGGATGAAGATGCGCTGATCCAGATCCTGTCCGAGCCGAAGAACGCGCTGGTCAAGCAGTATCAGCGCCTGTTCGAGATGGAAGATGTGGAACTGACCTTCCACGAGGACGCACTTCGCGAAATCGCCCGCAAGGCGATTACCCGCAAGACCGGCGCCCGTGGTCTGCGCTCGATCATGGAAAAGATCCTGCTGGATACCATGTTCGAACTGCCGACGCTGGAAGGCGTGCGCGAAGTGGTGATCTCCAATGACGTTGTCAGCGGCGTCGCCCGTCCGCTCTACATCTATGCGGATCGCCAGGAAGAAAAGACCAACGTTTCGGCCTGATCGGTTCAAGAAGAATAAAGCCCCTCGCAGCAACGGCTGCGGGGGGCTTTTCTTTGTGCGATGCCTGCCCGGCATTCGAGGAATTTCCGGGGACGACGTAAGCGCCTTGTGCCTGAATAATACGTAGAAACTAGGAGGCGGCGCGTTTTCGCTTTTCGTGGAGAAGCGGACATGCCCCTGAAATATCGGGTATCCTGATGAATCCAGTAACCGCAATCCTCATTCACGTGTCCGATCCCGCCGAAGGGTTGCTTTGGTACGGTAGAGCATTTCCGGAGGCGGTTGCATCGGTCAGCCTTCCTTCCGGCTTCGAGTTCCTGCGGATCGGCGATATCCAGCTGGAAATCGTTCCCGCTGATGAGAAGGTTTCAAGCGGGGCGGCAGGGTCTGTCGTCTATTGGTGGACGGAGGATTTCGGCCGGTCACTCGCACATCTGCGGGACGCGGGCGCTGTTCTTTATCGCGGCCCGATGAAAATCGATCAGGAACTCTGGATGTGCCAGTTCCGTGACCCCTGGGGCAACTGTATCGGCGTTCGCGGACCCATGGCCGCGGATACGCCATAACGCTCCTCACCGCTTGAGGCATCCCTGCGTTGCATCCCGACAATCAGGTGGAGGAAAGCTTCGTCTGCCATTTTGCGTTTGGAGCGGATTGCGCTTTGCTGATAAAGTCTTACAACTGATTTGCAGCGCGATGTGACGGAAATGTGAATTGCCGTCGGCGACCCGGTTCCTGATCCCTTGGGATAACCGGAAATGTCGGGAGTAATAGCCGGCGCTGGGTTTTGTTGAATTTCACGGTTCTGCCGGTGCGCGGGGCCGTCTCTTCCGGCGACTTGAAATCGGTGTTTCGAAACTCCACTTTCAGTCTCGAGAAATGAATATGCCGAACGCCCCCAAGACGTTCGGCAAAGTGTCCCGAAAGGGACCATGGAAAGGAAATGATATGACGAACATCACGTCTGCGGCATCTGGCGGTACCTATCCGGTACTTCCCCTGCGCGACATTGTCGTTTTCCCGCATATGATCGTTCCCCTGTTCGTCGGGCGGGAAAAATCCATTCGTGCGCTCGAAGAGGTCATGGGTTCGGACAAGCAGATCATGCTCGTCACCCAGATCAATGCCAGCGATGACGATCCGACCCCGGATGCCATCCACAAGGTGGGCACCGTCGCCAACGTTCTCCAGCTTCTGAAGCTGCCGGACGGTACCGTGAAGGTGCTGGTGGAAGGCAAGGGCCGCGCCCAGATCGACGAATACACCGGCCGCGAGGATTTCTACGAAGCCTCCGCGACGCCGTTGCAGGAACCTGCGGAAGACCCGGTCGAGATCGAGGCGCTGTCGCGCTCCGTCGTTTCGGAATTCGAGAGCTATGTGAAGCTCAACAAGAAGATTTCGCCTGAGGTTGTCGGCGCTGCCGGTCAGATCGACGATTATTCGAAGCTTGCCGATACGGTTGCTTCGCACCTGTCGATCAAGATCACCGAAAAGCAGGAAATGCTGGAAACCGTCAGCGTGAAGCAGCGGCTTGAAAAGGCCCTCGGCTTCATGGAAGGCGAGATTTCCGTGCTTCAGGTCGAAAAGCGCATCCGCTCGCGCGTCAAGCGCCAGATGGAGAAGACCCAGCGCGAATATTATCTGAATGAACAGATGAAGGCGATCCAGAAGGAACTCGGTGACGGCGAGGATGGCCGTGACGAGATGGCCGAGCTGGAAGAGCGTATCGCCAAGACCAAGCTTTCCAAGGAGGCCAAGGAAAAGGCCGAGGCGGAAATGAAGAAGCTTCGCCAGATGAGCCCGATGTCCGCGGAAGCGACCGTCGTGCGCAACTATCTGGACTGGCTGCTGAGCCTGCCCTGGGGCAAGAAGTCGAAGGTGAAGACCGACCTCAACAGCGCGGAGACGATCCTCGATCAGGATCATTTCGGTCTGGACAAGGTCAAGGAACGCATCGTCGAATATCTGGCCGTACAGGCGCGTGCTACCAAGATTCGCGGACCCATCCTGTGCCTCGTCGGCCCTCCCGGCGTTGGCAAAACCTCGCTCGCCAAGTCGATCGCCAAGGCGACCGGCCGCGAATATGTGCGCATGGCGCTGGGCGGCGTTCGTGACGAGGCGGAAATCCGCGGTCATCGCCGCACCTATATCGGCTCCATGCCGGGCAAGATCGTTCAGTCCATGAAGAAGGCCAAGAAGGCGAACCCGCTCTTCCTGCTCGATGAAATCGACAAGATGGGCATGGATTTCCGTGGCGATCCGTCATCCGCACTGCTGGAGGTTCTCGATCCGGAACAGAACTCCACCTTCATGGACCATTACCTTGAAGTGGAATACGACCTGTCCGACGTGATGTTCGTAACCACGGCCAACACGCTGAACATTCCAGGCCCGCTGATGGACCGTATGGAAGTGATCCGCATCGCCGGTTACACGGAAGACGAAAAGCGCGAAATCGCCAAGCGTCACCTGCTGCCGAAGGCGATCAAGGAACATGCCCTGCGTCCGGAAGAGTTCTCGGTTACCGATGACGCTCTGATGATCGTCATCCAGCAGTACACCCGCGAAGCGGGCGTGCGCAGCTTCGAGCGCGAGCTGATGAAGCTGGCGCGCAAGGCTGTCACCGAGATCATCAAGGGCAAGGTCAAGTCCGTGGAAGTCACCGCCGCCAACGTTCCTGACTATCTGGGCGTTCCGCGGTTCCGCCACGGCGAGGCCGAGCGCGAGGATCAGGTCGGTGTCGTCACCGGTCTTGCCTGGACGGAAGTCGGCGGTGAGCTGCTCACCATCGAAGGCGTGATGATGCCGGGCAAGGGCCGCATGACGGTCACCGGCAACCTCAAGGAAGTGATGAAGGAATCCATTTCGGCGGCGGCCTCTTATGTCCGCTCGCGCGCCGTGGACTTCGGCATCGAACCGCCGCGTTTCGACAAGAGCGACATCCACGTCCACGTTCCGGAAGGTGCGACACCGAAGGACGGACCGTCCGCCGGTGTCGCCATGGCCACCGCCATCGTCTCCATCATGACCGGTATTCCGGTTTCGAAGGACGTGGCGATGACGGGCGAGATCACGCTTCGTGGTCGCGTATTGCCGATCGGCGGCCTTAAGGAAAAGCTGCTTGCAGCACTTCGCGGTGGCATCAAGAAGGTGCTGATCCCGGAAGAAAACGCCAAGGATCTGGCGGAGATTCCGGACAATGTGAAGAACGAGATGGAAATCATCCCGGTTTCGCGCATGGGCGAGGTGATCCAACACGCGCTGCTTCGCAAGCCGGAGCCCATCGAGTGGGACGGCAGCATCGAGACGCCGGTGATCGCCACGGTCGAAGGCGTCGACGACGCTGGTCAGACGATCGCGCATTGATACATGCATCGGTGCGGAAGCCGGAATCGGTTTTCGTAAAGAGCGGCGCATAGAATCAATGTGTTAGGTATCGGAAGACACCTGCGGTGCTTCGGCCCGTGTAAGTGATGCCAAATTGGCACGAATATGTGGAAGGCCGGCAGAAATGTCGGCCTTTTTTGTGAAAAAACCCGTAGACCCCTTGTTTTTCAGGCGATTCCAGCGCTTTTGAGTTGCTGCGCGCGGATGCGAATGTATTCTGCGCCGGCTTAATTTAGTCGTTTCAAACCATTGAAAGGGGTGGAAACATGAACAAGAACGAGCTCGTCTCTGCTGTTGCCGAAAAGGCTGGTCTCACGAAGGCAGATGCTGCTTCCGCTGTTGATGCCGTATTCGAAACCGTACAGAACGAACTGAAGAGCGGTGGCGACATCCGCCTCGCTGGCTTCGGCAGCTTCTCCGTTAGCCGCCGTGAAGCCTCCAAGGGTCGTAACCCTTCCACGGGTGCTGAAGTCGATATCCCGGCTCGCAACGTACCGAAGTTTTCCGCAGGCAAGGGCCTGAAGGACGCTGTTAACTCGTAAGGTTTCCGGAAGGCCGTGATGCCCGGCGGCGGGCATACGGTTTTTCAGGTTCACGAGGAAGCATGTTTTGACGCGCTCACACCATCAGCAGGCATGAAGAGGCCAGTCTTTCGAAAGTCTCTTTCGGACAGGCCAGTTTCTCAGCCAGTATGGTGTGGATTGAAAGTGTCGATACGTGGCTGTGTAGCTTCCATCCGGACACACGGCGTTTCGATACGCGGAATGCGCATAAACACGAAAGCCCGGCCTTCATGGCCGGGCTTTTTGATTCACCCGACAGGAAATGTCATGCCACTGTCATGTCTTTGACGCAGAAGCCATGGGGTATTTCTGGACCCAAGGGGGATTATAATGGCGTTCCGATTTTCTCATGTGGCTTTAACTGCCGCGCTGCTGACATCCGCAGCCTTCCCGGCCGCTGCCGAGCCGGTTTTCAACCGTATCGCATCTTTCCCGGTGGCGAAAAACCTGCCCGCGGACAAGGATGCCAAGTCCGTCACGTCGGCTGAAATCGTCACCGCCAGCGAAGACGGCATGACGCTGATCTATTCGGACAGCCCGCTTGGCGGCATCGGCTTCATCGACATCACCGACGCCAAGGCCCCCAAGGCCGGCGGTGCTTTGCTGCTCGAAGGCGAGCCGACCTCGGTCGCCGTTGCCGGCGTCAAGGTTCTCGCCGGCGTCAACACCTCTGAAAGCTTCGTCAAGCCATCAGGCAAGCTGGTAACGGTCGATATCGCCACCAAGAAGATCGAGGCAAGCTGTGATCTCGGTGGCCAGCCCGATTCGGTTGCCGTCTCTCCGGACAAGACCTTCGCCGCCATCGCGATCGAGAACGAGCGCGACGAAGAGGTGAACGAAGGCGCCCTGCCGCAGATGCCGGCGGGTTATCTGGTGACGGTCGCTCTGAAGAACGGCGTTGCAGACTGCGCGACACTGAAGAAGATCGACGTGACCGGTCTTGCAGAAATCGCCCCGGAAGATCCGGAGCCGGAATTCGTTTCGATCAACGCCAATGGCGAGATCGCGCTCACGCTGCAGGAAAACAACCATATCGTTATCATCGACGGCAAGACCGGCACGGTGAAGACGCATTTCTCCGCCGGCAAGGTCGATCTTGAAGGTATTGACACCAAGAGCGACGGCCAGCTGAAGTTCACCGACAAGCAGGAAGGCCGCAAGCGCGAGCCGGACGCCGTGAAGTGGCTGGACAATGACCGTCTCGTCATCGCCAATGAAGGCGACTGGCAGGGCGGTTCGCGCGGCTTCACCATCTTCGACAAGACCGGCAAGCTTCTCTATGAAGCTGGCTCTTCGCTTGAGCATGCGGTTGCGGCCATCGGCCACTATCCGGAAAAGCGCTCCAAGGCCAAGGGCATCGAGCCGGAAGGTCTGGAAGCGGCAACATTCGGCGACCAGAAATATTTCTTCGTGCTTGCCGAGCGCGCCTCTGTCGTCGCTGTCTACAAGGACACCGGCAAGGAGCCGGAACTGACCCAGCTCCTGCCTTCGGGCGTTTCGCCGGAAGGCGCAGTCGCCATCCCGTCGCGTAATCTTCTTGTCACGGCGAACGAGGTGGATCTGGTCGAAGACGGCGGTGTTCGCTCGCACGTCATGCTTTATGAGCGCGCTGAAGGCGAAGCAGCCTATCCGCAGCTGGTTTCCGCCACCGTCGACGGCGCACCGATCGGCTGGGGCGCTCTTTCCGGCCTGGTCGGCGATGCCGAGAAGCCTGGCATTCTCTATGCCGTTTCCGACTCGGTTTATGGCAACCAGCCGTCGATCTACACTATCGACGCAACGAAGAAGCCCGCCACCATCACCAGCGTCCTGCGCGTCAAGCGTGACGGTATCGCCGCCCAGAAACTCGATATCGAAGGCATCACGCTGGACGGCAAGGGCGGCTTCTGGCTGGCTTCTGAAGGCGACAGCGCCAAGCTCGTTCCGCATGCGCTCTACAACGTCAACGCCAAGGGTGAAATCAAGGCTGAGATTGCGCTGCCGAAGGAACTGCTTGCCGGCGACACCCGCTTCGGTTTCGAAGGCGTGACCATGATCGGCAAGGGCGACGACGCGACGCTGTGGATGGCCGTGCAGCGTGAATGGGGCACGGACGAGAAGGGCTTCGTCAAGCTCGTCTCCTACAACCCGAAGTCCAAGGAATGGGGCGCCGTGCGTTACCCGCTCGACAAGACCGAGGCGGGCTGGGTCGGCCTTTCTGAAATCACCGCACAGGGCGAATATGTCTATATCGTCGAGCGTGACAACCAGATCGGCGACAAGGCAAAGATCAAGAAGCTCTACCGCGTCGCGATCGCAGACCTGAAGCCGGGCAAGATCGGTGGCGAACTGCCGCTGGTGGCCAAGCAGGAAGCGCATGACTTCCTGCCCGACCTCAAGGCCCAGACCAACGGTTATGTCGTTGACAAGCTGGAAGGCTTCACCTTCGACAAGGCAGGAACGGCCTATGCCGTGACCGACAATGACGGCGTCGACGATTCGTCCGGCGAAACGCTGTTTTTCACCGTCAATCTGAAGGCGATCAACTGATCGCCGCAGATGGTGCACAAATGAGAAAAAGCCGGGCATAGCCCGGCTTTTTTTGCGGCAGAGGTAACCCGCCTGTTTGGTGCGATATCTCACAATGCAGGCTGTTAAGCTGACATTGCCGCTTCGGTATCGGTCATCGGTGATTTGTCGGGGGACATGGTGCAAAAGCCGAGGACCGGTCGCAAGGGATCATCGCCCCATGGAATTCTTGCTTTTGGGAGTATTGTCTTTTTCCGAGTCCTGCTGAACCCAGCGGAAAAAAATATAAACGGGCAGCGCAATGAGCGCGAGTGTTACAAACGCGTCGACCATGGTTTCATCCATCATTTCTACCGCTCATCATGAAACGGCTTGAAAACAATGCCTGAAATCCCTTTAAAAAGTCTGAATCTGCTTGTTTTCCGGTATGTTGCAGGGTGGAACACAGTCCAGCCGCCGCTGTCATAATATGAAGCAGCAGTGCCGATTTGGCATGGACGCAAATAGGAAAAAGCGATTCCGCCTGTCCAGAAGCTCAGCCCGGTTCCGCTAAATCGCATTGGCGAGGGTAGGGGGATGATTCTCGATGCCGGAAATTAACGGCACACAAAAGCGCTATCCGGAAAACACCCGTCTTAAACTGCACGAAGATTTGGTGATTTGAAGAATGGTGGGCGATGAGAGACTCGAACTCCCGACATCCTCGGTGTAAACGAGGCGCTCTACCAACTGAGCTAATCGCCCTTCGCGTGCTTCGGATCATGTCCGCCGCGTCGGTGGCCGTGATGTATTCGGATCGGAAAAAAACCGCAAGGGCTTTTGTGAAGTTTTTTTGTTTTTTTTGCCGATGGCTTTTTCCTTCTTCGGAGGTTGGTGGCGAAAAGCCGGGAACTGTGGGCTTTCCGGTGAAAAACGAATCCCCAGCTGCCTCAAGCGACATGCGGAAAACCAGCCCGAGGCGCCCATGGCTGTGGACAAGTTTTTTGTTTTCGTTGGGAAAAGCCCGCAGAACAAGGCATTTGCGCCAGCACCCGTCAAAGGCTTCTCAGTTTTTCCCGATCAAAATGCAGAAGCTTATTCTTTTGTCGTGAAACCTGCTTGACACCCCCGCACGAACGCCGTAGTTAGCCGCTCAACGAACAGCCGAGGCTGGTTCGTACGGCGGGACAAGGTCCTGTCCGTCAGGAGATGCGGGTGTAGCTCAGTTGGTTAGAGTGCCGGCCTGTCACGCCGGAGGTCGCGGGTTCGAGCCCCGTCACTCGCGCCATCCTGTTCCTCGGAAATAAACGCAGATGAATATCTGCGATGCGCGGGTGTAGCTCAGTCGGTTAGAGTGCCGGCCTGTCACGCCGGAGGTCGCGGGTTCGAGCCCCGTCACTCGCGCCA
>CAACXH010000015.1_pt1 | contig 39945 bp, 45 predicted proteins | sample 2275881 | NCBI WGS metagenome assembly CAACXH01 (sample SAMEA5312483, study PRJEB27640) | indoor metagenome | biome: indoor environment; feature: controlled; material: polymer antistatic dissipative epoxy resin | place: Italy | collected 2014-05-27 | reverse complement strand
AATACCAGTGCGGTTGCCGCCCTTCGGCTACGATCGCATGATAGAGCGGCATCAGTCCGGCCTTCGGATCGTCGCGACCCAGCAGGCGCCGGAGGAAGGAAGGACGGGATTGGGACATGGGTTGCCGTCTTTTCGTGATGGAATGTGGGCCAGCGGGCTTCGCGGGCGCGTGCGCCCCTTGCCGGGGCCTGCGCATTTCCATATTGATCGCTGGGCCGCCCGATGCAATGGCGGCTTTCTGTTTCTTGGGTTCGCGGGCCCGTCCCCGCAGGAGAAGACCATGCGCAAGTTTAGCCGCCAGTCCCGCCGCGGGCGTTTCCTGCTGGCTCTGGGCCTCGGCGCGATCGTGATCAGCGCATCGGGCTGTACCCGCATCCGCACGCATCAGGGCTATCAGGTCGACAAGCTGCTGGTGGACTCCGTCCAGCCCGGCATCGACAACCGTGCCTCGGTCGAAGGCACGCTGGGCCGTCCCAGCTTCGTCGCCCAGTTCGGCGAACAGGACTGGTATTATGTGTCGCGCGACATGCGCTCGCTCGCCTTCTCCAACCCCAAGCCGGTGTCGCAGACCGTGCTGCATGTCCGGTTCGACCCGGCGGGCAATGTCGTCGCGGTCGATCGCATGGGCCTGGAGCAGGTCGCGCACATTTCACCCATGGGTGACAAGACCCCGACGCTGGGTCGCCATCGCAGCCTGTTCGACGAGATTTTCGGCAATATCGGCGCTGTGGGTGCCATGGGTGCCGGCTCGGCCGGTGGTGCCGGTCCGGGCGGCGGCCCGAACGGCAGCTGAGCCTGTCCGCACTGCGAAGACATTGGCGCCGTCCTGTCCATCATGGACCGGGCGGCGTTTTTGTTCGGCGGGATGAGCTGGCCAGCGGATCGACAGCGGTTCGACCTGCGACAGACACAAAAAAACCGCCGTTTCCGGCGGTTTTTGCTTCCTTCCTCACCGAAGGAAAAGTGGTGCCAGAAGAGGACTCGAAGTCAAAAATTATACAATTGTTCTAAAAGCTTAACAATAGAAATTGATCTGCATCGGTACCTTCGAATGTACCCGCAATCGGAAGTGGCGGAGTGGTTCGATGCCCAAAATCACCTTTTCGACAAAATTTATCTATCTATCCGCGTCTACCATAATCCTTCCCAATCCGCACCTGATGTCCGACGATTTTCCTGCCTGCGAAGCTGATAGGCTGATTCGGGAGGTGAAACTCTGCTGTTTCCGAAATGCAGGCGGGGGCGATAGCTGTCGGTCGGCCACAACTACGAGACGCTCAGTCACTGATCTGAGCTTCTCATGTGTGGAGCGGCAGCTTTCCCTTGAGATCGATGGCGATCTGTCTGACGAAACAGTTCTGCGGATCGGAAGGCGCCGGCAGTTTCCTTTTCGCCAGTCGCCTCTATCCAACCGCTATCGAGCATGCGCCGCCGCAAGGCCGGCTTGTTCAGGCGTGTGCCCAGAATGCCCTCATGCACTGCCTGAAGATCTCGCAGCGTAAATTGGTCAGGAAGCAACGCTAGAGCGACCGGAGTGTAAGCGAGCTTTCCCTGCAAGCGGGTCCGCGCAAGATCTATGATTGCATCGTGTTCGAAGGCCAGTGTTGTTTCAGATACGTCGACTGGTACCAGCCTCAGGTCGTTGCGACCCTTCACCGCAGCCTTCAGGCGATCCGCAGGGAGCAGAGCGAAATGGGAGATGGAAACGATCCGCATACGCGGATCACGCGCCGGATCGTCAAAACTGTATAGCTGCTCCAGCCAGGCTCCCGACAGGCCCACCTTCTGGGCGAGAACCCGGTGGGTGGCCGCATCTAAGTCTTCGTCCGGTCGAACGAAACTGCCCGGAAGCGCCAGGCGCCCGGCAAAGGGTTCCTGGTCGCGGCGTTGCCGTAGCACCCCCAATTGTCCATCCAAGACAGTCATCAAAATCAGATCCACCGTCACGGCACCGGCGGATAGGCGGTTGGATCATATGGTTCAGAAGTCTCGGACATGGGAAAATTGCTATGTGCTGACTAGATATATTTCAAATGAATATAAGATGGCCAAGGCGGATCGAGAAGCTTGGTTAGCACCAATGTTTCGAGGGAGCCTCGAATATGAACAAGATTGATTCCGGCGTCTTCATCGGACGCTTCCAGCCAATGAATATCGGCCATGAACATGTCATCGCCCGTGCTCTGGAGAACGCGGAGCGACTGATCGTTCTGGTCGGGTCGGCCAATGTCGCTCGTGATCCACGCAATCCCTTCAGCTTCGCCGAGCGTGAGGCGATGCTAGGGTCCACCTTCGCTATGAAATGGCCGAAGGCCGACTGATCGTCGCGCCGCTCGACGATCATCTCTATTCCGCCACGGCCTGGGTGGCCGATGTGCAGCGTAAGATGCGCGCCATCGTGCCCGATCATGGCAATCATCATGGCTTTCAGAATCGGGGGACAGCCGATTTCCGCGTGGCGCTGACCGTTTATGGCAAGGATTCGTCATCCTACTATCTGAAGCTGTTCCCGGAATGGGAAAATATCCAGATCGACAGCCAATATGGCACATTTTCCTCAACCGATGTGCGCCGCCGCTATTTCCAGCGCATCCTCGAAATTGCCGACACGATCCTTTCGCTGGGGGTGGCGGATTTCCTTCGAAGCTTCGTTATGAGCGAAATCTGCCGCAGCCTGTTGGAAGAGGCGGAATATTTGGATGTATATCCGAAGCAATGGGGCGTTGGGCCACTCACTACAGCCGATGCGTTGGTGGTGCAGTCAGGCCATATCTTGCTGGTGGAGCGTGGGCAGGCACCAGGGAAAGGGCTGCTGGCGCTGCCAGGCGGCTTCGTGAATCCGGCTGAGCGTATCCGCGATGCCGCTTTCGGGAATTGCGCGAGGAAACCGCAATCAGCGACGGCGTACGCCCACCGAGGCTCAAGGGAGGCCTCCGGGCGTTGTAGAAGCCCAGATATTGGCCGGTCGAACTGCGCGCTTCGCTGACCGAGGCGTAGGCGTGCAGGTAGACTTCCTCGTACTTTACCGAGCGCCACAGCCGCTCGACCACGACATTGTTGCGCCAGTCGCCGCGCCCGCCCATGCTCATGGCAATTCTCCCGCCCCAAGGCACGCCGGTGAACGCCTGGCTGGTGAATTGGCTACCCAAATACGTATTGAAGATCTCCGGCTTGCCATAGCGCGTCAAGGCTTCCTAGCGGCCATAGCGCACCTGTTCGCTGACAAACTAGCTGAAATGATCGCCGATGACGATGGAGGTGTTGCGCGCCATGATGGCCCCTGGACGGTGGGTGATGAACGGACGCTATTTGAATAAAAAATATAAGGCAATGATATCCAGAAGATATCCTATAGTGTCCTTTGCAGATGATACGACTGGCCAGTGGCATGTCGTGCGAATTGCCGCCAAGATGGGAGCATGGATAGCCCCGCCAATTTACACCCATTGTCCGCCGAACCGTTGCGCTTCATCGCCAGAGGCGCGAGCGCGGAATTGTTTGACATGGGCGGGGGGCAGGCACTCAAGCTGTTCCGCGACAGCGTGTCCGATGAAATGATCGCGCGCGAGGCGGATGCGTCCGTCTATGCGGGGGTATGCGGTGTGCCGACGGCAGCGGCGATCGGGCAACGGATATGGGACGGACGACGGGGCATCATCTATCCCCGGCTTGAAGGCGCGACGCTGATGGACTGGATCCGTCGTAATCCGATGCGAGCGGGATGGACATTGGACCGGATGGGTGAAATCCATGCCGCCATGCATCGCGCCGGCGGCGGGACTTTGCGGTCGCTCAAACAGGTGCTGGCGACTGATATCGCCTATGGCCCCGCGCCCGACACGCTGCAACGCGCGGCCATCGCCTATCTGGAGACATTGCCGGACGCGAACGCGCTGACCCATGGCGATTTCCATCTGGGCAATGTCATGATGACGCCGCAGGGGATAATGGTGATCGACTGGTCGAAGGCGGCAGCGGGGCATCCGGCGGCCGATGCGGTACGGTCCGAAATGTTGATGCGCTTTGGCATCGGGCCGAGCGACTGGGTGACCAACCTTTGGCGCGACTGGGCGGCGCGACGATTGCGCAAAAGTCATGCGGCGGCGTCGGGCGTCAACGCCTGCGACATTGATGCGTGGCGGCCTGCGGTAGCGCTGGCGTGGCTGCGCGCGCGGGACGCCGCCGGGCGAACGCCGATGTTAATGCGCTATCTGGACAGGGCGTTGCGTAAGAATGAGATAGGTAGCATCGCCTGAACTAGGCAGGCGACGCACTATGATACAGTTCGGATCAATCCGATCCGAACAAATCCCGCGTGAAGACCTTTTCCCGAACATCCTCGATGTCCGCCGTCATGCGGTTGGCAATGATGACGTCGCACTCCCTCTTGAACGCCCCCAAATCACGCTCCACGCGCGAACCGAAAAACTCGACCTCCTGCATCGCGGGTTCGTAGATCACGACCTCGATACCCTTAGCCTTGATCCGCTTCATGATCCCCTGAATGGACGACTGGCGGAAATTGTCGGACCCTGCCTTCATCACCAGGCGGAAGACGCCCACTTTCTTCGGGCGTTTCGCTATGATCTGGTCGGCCAGGAAATCCTTGCGCGTATGATTGGCGTCCACGATGGCGCGGATCAGGTTCTGCGGCACTTCCAAATAGTTGGCCAGCAACTGCTTGGTATCCTTGGGCAGGCAATAGCCGCCATAGCCGAAGCTGGGATTATTATAATGCGACCCGATGCGCGGGTCGAGGCCGACGCCCGTGATGATCTGGCGCGAATTCATGCCATGAGCGATGGCATAGCTGTCCAGTTCGTTGAAGAAGGCGACCCGCATGGCGAGATAGGTGTTGGCGAACAGCTTAATCGCCTCCGCCTCATTGGGGTCAGTAAACAGGATTTCGACATCCTTCTTCACCGCGCCTTCCAGTAGCAGGTCGGCAAAGATGCGGGCGCGTTCCGATCGTTCACCCACGATGATGCGAGACGGGTGGAGATTGTCCTGAAGCGCTTTCCCTTCGCGCAGAAATTCAGGCGAAAAAATCACCTGATTGGTATCGAGCCGCTGACGCACATCCTCCACGAAACCGACCGGCACGGTCGATTTGACGACGATGGTCGCAGCAGGATTGGCCGCCGTGGCGGTCTTGATCACGGCTTCGACCGAGGAGGTGTCGAACTTGTTGGTGCCGGCGTCGTAATTGGTCGGCGTCGCGACGATCACATAATCGGCACCAGCCAGCGCCTGCTCTGCGTCAAGCATCGCTGTCAGGTCCAGCGCGCGCGTGGCGAGGAACTCTTCCAGTTCAGCATCGACGATCGGCGACTTGCGCGCATTGAGCATATCGACCCGCGCCGCCGTGATATCGACAGCTGCCACTTCATGATGCTGCGCCAGCAGTACGGCGTTGGACAGCCCGACATAGCCAAGCCCAAAAACTGCAATCTTCATTCTACGTCATTCCCCGCATCATGCGATATTCAAGAGAACTTAGCGCTAGAAGGCATTTAGCCTCATTCCAGCACAATGAAACCTTCACAACCCATACTCACGTTCCCTGCGAAGGATAAGATTGACTTACAACCGTTCATCGCAGGCTTATCAAACGCTTTTTCCGCTTTCATTGAGATTATATGTGATAAAGGCCGAAATCCAATCCACCCCCGGCATAATCCGCATGACATTGTTCAAGGCGAGCTGACGATAGAGCCGTTCCCCCACCCTCAGCTGCGCATCCGCAGATATGGGTCGTGTCCCACGGGGTGGTGTGGCAAGGTTTTCCTTAGAGGGTAGCCACCGTCGATCGTCTGGTAGGGTCCGGATGCGACTCGAACCTCGAGAAGACGACGATGACTGAGTACAGAATGGCCCTTTTCGAGCTGATTGAGCAAGGGCTGATAGCGATTTGGTGTGTGAGATGCCGGCTTTCGCCGCGGAGCGCATGATGGATCTGGAGATCGAGGCGAGGCCCTATCTATGGATCGACGCAACCTACCTCAAAGAGCGCGAGGGCGGACGGATTGTCTCGGCGGCAGCGATAATCGCTGTGGGGGTCAACACCGATGGTCGGCGCGAGGTTCTGGGCCTAGCTACCGGCCCGTCGGAAGCCGAACCCTTCTTGAAAGCCTTCCTGCGCTCGCTGGAGGATCGCGGACTGCGTGGTGTGAAGCTGGTCCATCGCCGACGATCAAAAAGGGCTGCGCGCCGCGGCCAGCAGAGTATTTGCCGTAACGCAGCAGCGCTGCCGGGTGCACTGAATGCGCAACGCGTTCCCCCATGCCGCGCCAAAACAACGGCCTGCCGTCATTGCCATGATCAAGGCCATCTGCGCGCATGAAACGGCCGAGGCGGCGCATCAGCAGTGAGATCAGGTTGCCGATGCCCCGCGCGAGAAGTTTCCAAAGCTGGCCGACATGATGGACGCATCACGCGAAGACGTACTTGCCTACATGGCCTTCCCCAAGGATCATTGGACGCAGATCGCGTCTACCAACCCGCTGGAAAGGGTCAGCAAAGAGATCAAACGAAGGGGCCGATGTGATCGGCATATTCCCGAATGACGCTGCCGTCGTTCGTCTCGTCAGAGCACTCATGCTGGAGCAAAACCATGAGTGCGCCGTATCGCGCCGCTACATGACGCTGGAAACCCTCGGTTCGGTGAACCATAAGCCTATTGTCAGTTTGCCAGCACTGACTGCCTGACCTGGACCCGATCCTGCCGTAGATCGACGGTTCCTACACCACCCCGCGGGACACGACCCAAGTATGCAATCGAACGCTTTTCAAAGTGGGTCTAACGTCACTGAGATGCTGATTGCACGCATGGTAGAGCAGAATTGAAAGGATTGGCATCAGTTCCAGACAGCCATAGCTTGCCATTGACTCATATGAAGCATCTATGCACCTCATCTGAAGCGGAATGTTCATGGCGACACAATTTCAATCGGTAGAGGCCTTGCTGGGCGTGAAGGCGGGTATCAATGCGTCACGGCTGGCACTGCCGTCGTCCATCGAAAGCGGGCTGCCAGTCGCGGCGCTCGATCATTTCGCCGACAGCGTGGCGCCCGGCGATGCGCGCTTCAAGTACCGCCTGATCCCCAAGGCGACCGCCGTAAATCCGCCACCAAGCGGCTGACGAGCGAGGACGGCGACCGTTTGGCCCGTCGGGCCGAGGTGTTCAGCTTCGCATTCGACATGTATAAGGAGCCTGAGCGCGCCCGCGAATTTCTGGGCGGCCCGCATCCGATGCTGGAAGGGAAGGCGCCGCTGGACGTCGCTTTAGCGACCAATCCGGGCGCGGATCTGGTCATCAACCTGATCGGCCGTGCCGCCTGTGTCGGGGGCGTGTGACAGGCGGACGGACCGACCGGGTTCTGACGGCTTATCGCATCGGCGACCGACGACGTCCATCCCATCTATGACAGCGAAGGGGCGCGGCTTTATCCGGGGCGGTGAAATACGCCCGCCAGCCCCATCATCTAAACGTCGGAACATTATTCGACGGCGATGCTGGAAAAGCTCGTCCATGCGGGCAGCGTGCTGCTACCCAACCAGCATCATCTCCGCATCACCATCCCCAACGGCATCAGCTATGAAATCTTTCAGACCGCCGCCCATCCTGGCTGGGACTGAAAGGATGAGGGGCTGTGCAAGGCGTTCGGGCAGGCATGGTATGCGCAACGGCGCAGCGCTATATTGATTGTACCCTCCATGCCCGCGCGGGTGGACCGCCATATCCTGATCAACCCGCTGCATCCCGACACCGCCGGCATCGCTCATGACTCGCCAGAACCGGTATGGTGGGATGATCGACTTTACGGGTGATAAGCCCGGATATTTATGGCATGATCGCACATTGGCTGTGCTTGGCAACAAGCGTCTGAGGTCGTTTCGACCGCCAAGTCCCAAATGCGTGGCCCGCTCCGCGCGAAAGCAGGTTCGGGGCCGTAGGAGGGAGCCTGTCATGACAAAACAGCAGGGCAGAGCGGATATTGGTGCGACGAGCCAAACCCCTTGCGATATAATGATGTGACTGGTGAACGATCCCGATAGCGCAAGGTATTGCACCATCCTGTAACAGATCTGCCCAATGTCTTTTTTTAATGGCTTGGCAAGCTTTAGCTTTATGCCCATGAAGCCGTAAGCGATTGCAGGGTCGCACCGCAAAAAGGCAAATTTTTTACTTAATTCAGGCGAGATATGTCCAGCGATCCCATGAATATTGTCCCCGTCATCCTGTCCGGTGGATCGGGCACGCGCCTTTGGCCCGTTTCCCGGCCCGAACGTCCCAAGCAGTTACTGCCCCTGACAGCCGACAAGACCATGCTTCAGTTGACCGCAGTGCGAACGCAGGGCTTTTCCACCGCGCCGATCCGTCGCCCGATTCTGGTGTCCAATGCCGCCCATGCCGACATTATCGACGAACAGCTGCGCCAGAGCGGGATCGAAGACTATAGCATCGTATTGGAGCCGATCGGCCGCAACACCGCGCCCGCTATCGCGCTGGCCGCTTTGGAAGCGCAACCGGACGACGCCCTGCTGGTGATGCCAAGCGATCATGTGATCGCCGATCTACCCGCCTTTCATGCCGCTATCGCCCGCGCCCTGCCGCTGGTCACGCAAGGGTGGCTGGTGACATTCGGCATTACGCCCGATGGCCCGGAAACCGGCTATGGCTATATCCAGATGGGCGACCTTTGCGGAGACGCGGTACACGAAGTCGTGCGCTTCGTGGAAAAACCCGACGTCGCAAATGCGGAACGGATGCTCGCCGAGGGTGGCCATGCCTGGAATGCGGGTATCTTCCTGTTCCGCGCCGACGCCTATCTCACCGCGATGGACAAGCATCAACCCGACATGCTGGGAGCGGTGCGCACGGCGATGGCTCATGCGAAGCGGGATGGCGCGCATATCTTCCCCGATGCCATGGCTTTCCACGCCTGTCCTTCGGATTCCGTCGATTATGCCATCATGGAACGCGAAAAGCAGGTCGCCTGCGTGCCGGTCAGTATGGGCTGGTCAGACGTGGGCAGCTGGGATTCACTCCATGCGGTCAGCACTCGTTGCACCGACGATAATGCCGTGCGGGGCGACGCCCTGTTGCTGGGCGCGCGCAATTGCTTGGTCCATAGCGATGGGCCGAGGGTCACTCTGGTCGATGTCGACGACCTTATCGTCGTCGTGTCGCAGGGCGATGTCATGATCCTGAAACGTGGGGAATCCCAGAAAGTGCGTAAGGTGACCGATGCGATCAAGGCAATCGTAGCGGCGACATCACCCAATTGAATTTCCGTTGCATGGCCACGCGGACGGGCGGGGCGTGAGGACAGATATGACGCAGATTATTTCCATCGCCGAGCTGATGGCGCAGTCGGGCGTGGCGTTCGGGACCAGTGGCGCGCGTGGGCTGGTCAGCGCCATGACGGACCAGGTCTGCTTCGCCTATACTGCTGCCTTCCTGCAACATATGGCCGATATCGGGCAGTTCGCGCCGGGTACCCATGTCGCGATCGCGGGCGACCTGCGGCCGTCCAGCCCGCGCATCATGGCGGTCTGCGCAGCGGCGGTGCGGCATAGGGGCGGGGTAGTCGATCATTGCGGCTTCGTGCCATCGCCTGCGGTCGCGGCATATGGCTTTGCCAAGGACATCCCGTCGCTGATGGTGACGGGCAGCCATATCCCCGACGACCGCAACGGCATCAAGTTCAACCGCACCGACGGCGAGGTGCTGAAGCCCGACGAAATGGCGATCCGGGCGCAGAGCGTGGCCTTGCCCGACCTGTTCGACGATGCGGGCATGTTGAGGGACGCAGCGCCAGCAGCGGCGCTGGTCGATGTCGCCACGCCCTATATCGCGCGCTATGTCGCTGCCTTTGGCACAGACGCGCTACGCGGTATGACGCTGGGCGTCTATGAACATTCGGCGGTGGGGCGCGACATATTGGTTGCGCTGGTCACGGCGCTAGGCGGCACGGCCGTGTCGCTGGGCCGCGCCGATCGCTTCATCCCCGTCGATACCGAAGCGGTCCGGCCAGAGGATCAGACGCTGGCACGGCAATGGTCAGCGGAGCTTAAGCTGGACGCGATCCTCTCCACCGACGGGGACAGCGACCGCCCGCTGCTGGCCGACGAAAGCGGTACATGGATGCGTGGCGACTTGCTGGGCATCTTGTGCGCGCGGGCGCTGGGCATCGCGGCGATCGCGACGCCGGTCAGTTGCAACAGCGCGGTCGAACTGTCGGGGCTGTTCAGCGCGGTCGAGCGGACCCGGATCGGATCGCCCTTCGTCATCGAGGCGATGAACGCACTGGTCGGTAAGGGGCAGAGCAGTGTGTGTGGCTATGAAGCCAATGGCGGCTTCCTGCTGGCGACGCCGGTGGTGCTGAACGGGCGGACATTGGACGCGCTGCCGACACGGGACGCGGTGTTGCCGATCCTGTCGGTACTGGTCGATGCCAAGCGGCGCGGGGTCACGCTGTCGGCGCTTCAGGCGCAACTGCCCGGACGCTATACGTTCAGCGAGCGATTGCAGAATTACCCGACGGCGCAGAGCCAGGCGCTGATCGCGCATCTGGAGCAAGGGGAAGAGGATGCGATCCTGGCGCGGCTGACGGCGATGTTTGGCGATCTGGCGGGCGCAGCAGACGGCATCGACCGGACCGACGGGCTGCGCATCCATTTTGCGGGCGGCGACATCATCCATCTGCGGCCGAGCGGCAATGCGCCGGAGCTGCGCTGCTACACCGAAAGCGACAATGTTGAGCGGGCAGTGAAGCTCAATGGGCAGGCGCTGGCGCTGGTGCGGGATTATAGCGTCCCGGCTTGATCGCGGACGGGATAGCCGCTAGCGAGTGTCTGTCTCGAAATGCGCTTTTGGCGCAGCTGTACCGGCACACCCGACGACCCACAGAGTGTATCCTGAAACGGCGGTTGGGTGGGATGTGGGCCGGTGCCGCTCGCGAAATAGGCTCTTTCGCACATTTCGAGACAGATGGGGTGATTGGGGCTCAGCCCCGAGTCGATGGGGTGGCTGCTTCTCGCAGATGGTACAACGTGGTCCGTATCGAGCGGCCACAACCATGAGGAAAAACAGCCGTAAACTACTTGCCGGATTGGATGTTTCGTTGGAAGAGACGGCCATCTGTATCGTCGATGAGACGTGCGCGATCGTACGCGAGCTACGCGCGCCCAGCGATCCTGAAAGCTTGATATCGGCGTTCAACAGCGTTGCTTTGCCGATGGTACGGATCGGACTGGAGGCCTGTTCGCAATCTGCGTGGCTTCACCAGGGCATGGCTCGGTCCGGCTTGCCGGTGTTGTGCATTGAGACACGACAGGCAAAAGCGGCAATGGTAGCAATGCCGAACAGAACTGACCGCAATGCCGCGCGGAGATTAGCGCGAATCATCCGCACGGGCTAGTATAGGCAGGTTCACGTCAAGAGTGCTCCGTCACGGATGTCGCGCTCATTACTTGTGGCGCGCTGGACGGTGCTCTGTTAATTGCGGGACATGGAGCATGCGGTGCGCGCCGTACTACGCGAAAGTGGCCTCAAAGTTGGAGCTCTAGGGCGCAATCTGTTCGCCACGCGCGTGCGCGAACTCGCTTAAGCCGACCCTTCGCTGGCGGATATTACAGAGCCCTTGCTGGCCATCATTGCCGCCATGCACCGCCAACTTGAACGGCTGATACGCCGTGTTCTTGAGGCCGTTCGAGTTGAATCCATCTGCCGGCAGTTGATGTCTGTGCCTGGCGTCGGGCCGCTGACGGCGCTCGCCTTCCGCGAGACCGTGGATCGACCTGGACGCTTCCGACGATCTCGCGATGTCGGCGCCTATCTGGGCCTCACTCCAAGGCGATATTAATCGGGTGAAACAGAAGTACAGGATCGCGTCAGCCGGTGCGGATACAAACTCGCGCGCGCATTGCTTTACGAAGCGGCCCATTCGTTACTGTCTCGATGCAAGAAATGGTCGGCGCTCAAGGCTTGGGGCATTGGGCATTGCCAAGCGGCGGGGGATGGCAAAGGCCCGCGTCGCTGTCGCCCGCAAGCTCGCGGTGATTCTGCATCGCATGTGGAGCGATTAGACCGAGTTTCGCTGGGGTAAGGTTCCAGCAGGCCAGATAGCATGAGGAGGCCCGAACAAGATCCCGCCTGAGAAGACGGGTAGCGTCGTTCCCATGGGGACGAAGGGCAAGACAATCTCGCTTAGAGCCCGGAACCTCAGCCCAGCTGAAGTTCGCGAAACAGATTGCATCGCCCTGCCTTCCATGACCCCATTATGCGGTGGCCTTGCGCCGGACCGCGGAGAGAAGCGAGTGATCCACGAGAACAATCACGTGATCGAGGAAGCAGATTGACCCATACGGCCTCAATCAGAGAAGACTGTGAGACAGCGAATTGGACAGATGGCTATTCTTGACCATCTGTAACATGCTGATAATACTTGTATTATTTGAGTAATTTCGTTCGGCTTGAACGGGAAATGTCCAATTTCCCTTTTGATCAGCCACTTGCCGCTCAGATTTTTGAGTGAAAATGATGCGGATATTATGCTTCATGCCAGCCGGCGCTGGTATGACGATGAAATTTCGGGGGCGCAAACGCTCCCCACCCATGGCGTAGCCGCCCGGCTTTCAGCGCGGGATGGCGAGGAGCGCCGAAACCGGCCCTGCCGTCAGGACGAAAGCGCAGTCACCCTCCAGCAACAAGCAATCGCCCTTTCCCCATGCTAGGCCATTGACCGTACCCGCGCCGCTCAAGGGCGTGAACCAGAGTTGCTTGCCGTCGGGGACGGCGAGGCTCTGATCATCGGTCCATTGCACAAGATCGAGCGAGAAGGGGGCTTCATCGGCGTCGATCAGGCGGCCCTCGCTGCCGAGCGGCGCTTCGCTCAGGGCGCGGTCATAGGGGATGAGGCAGCTGACCGCGACGCCGTCGTCCAGATGCAGTTCGCGCGGACGTCCATAATCATAGAGGCGGTAGGTGACGTCGACATTCTGCTGGATCTCCGCCAGCGTGATGCCTGCGCCGATCGCATGAACGGTGCCCGCCGGGATGAAATAGCAGTCGCCCGGCTTCACCGGCTTCCAGTCGATCCATTGTTCCAGCGACCCGTCCTGTGCGGCGGCCCGGAACTGGTCGGGCGCCATGGGGGCGGTAAGGCCGATGCCTAAGGTCGCGCCGGGTTCGCAGTCGAGGATATACCAGATTTCCTCTTTCCCGCGCGGCAACCCTTTGTCCACCGCCTGCGCATCATTGGGATGCACCTGAATCGACAGGCGGTCGCTGGTGAAGATATACTTGACCAACAAGGGCAGGTCGCGACCGTCAGCATTTTCAAACCAGACCTCGCCAATCCGTCCCCCGGCACCGGCGGCGGCGAAGATCGGCGGAAGGTCGGTCCGGCCCCATGGCTTTTCGACATAATGGGGCGCAAGCTTCTGCATCAGCATGAGTTTCCAATGATCAGGATGGCGGTTTTTTTCATCAGTCATGGCGCCCCTGTCAACATAATCCCGCGCAGATAGCGGCCATAATCCGACTTGCCGTGGCTGGCGATCGCCCGTTCCATTTCAGCGTCGCCGATGAAGCCCTGACGTTAGGCGATTTCCTCAGAGCTGGCGATCTTGAAGCGCTGACGATTTTCGAGGAGTCGAACGAAATCAGCGGCGTCGAGCAGGCTGTCGGGCGTGCCGGTGTCGCGCCAGGCTTAGCCGCGGCCCATGATTTCCACGTTCAGTTCGCCGCGTTCCAGATACACCTTGTTCACGTCGGTGATTTCCAGTTCTCCGCGTGGGGATGGCTTGAGTCGGCGGCGATATCCACGACCTGCTCATCACAGAAAAGAGGCCGGTGACGGCCCAGTTGGATTGCGGCTTTTTCGGCTTTTCCTCGCTCGATACTGCCCGCATGGCGCTGTCGAAGCTGACTACGCCATAAGGTTCGGGATCGTTGACATTATAGGCGATGACGCTGGCGCCGCTGGTCTGCGATGCGCGTGCGACAATATGTCGACCAGGCCGTGGCCATGGCAGATATTGTCGCCCAGGATCAGCGCCGATGGTTCATTGCCGACGAAATCCGCGCCAATGATATAGACCTGTGCCAGGCCGTCCAGTCTGGGCTGCTCGGCATAGTCGATGGTCATGCTCCAGGCCGAACCCTCGCCCAGAAGCGACTGGAACAAGGGCAGGTCGCGCGGGGGTGGAGATGATGAGGACTTCACGGATGCGCGTCAGCATCAGCGTGCTGAGCGAATGATTGATCATCGGTTTGTCACAGATCGGAATCAATTGCTTTGATATCGGCAAGGTCATCGGATACAACCGTGTGCCGCTGCCTCCCGCCAGAATGATCTCTTTCATGCGTGCAATCCCCGCTGAAAAATCATTCAATGCGTCGCCGCCGGTTGCAGGCGATCCATCACGTCGCCCAGCGACGTGCGCCAGTCCGGCAGCGTGAAACCATGGACGCGGGCGATGAGGCCGCAGTCGAGACGTGAATTGGCGGCCTGGTGGCGGGCGTGGGATAATCGGCCGTGCCGATATGGCGTACCGATGCCGACGGGCCGCCGAGCGCTGCCGAAGCCCCGAAGATCGCTTCGGCGAAATCGGCCCAGCAGGCTTCGCCCGGCGCTATCATGTGGAAGGTACCGCGCCGTTCGGGGCTATCACGGATAGCATATTGGTAAGACACCTAGATGATGGCGAGCGCGCTGGTCGGATTGCGCCGACCACGCCCAACTCGTCGCGGTTGCCCGCCAAGCGCAGCATGGTCTTGACGAAATTACCGCCGAACGGGCTGTAGAACCATGCCAAGCGCCGGACGGCACTATTGTCATGGCCATTCAGCACCGCCTGTTCGCCTGCCAGTTTCGACGCGCCATAGACGCCCGTCGGGCCGGTTGGATCGCCTTCCACATAGGGGCGGTCCAGCATCACGTCGAACACGTAGTCAGTCGAGATATGGATGAGCGGCACGCCCAGCGCCTTGGCCGCCTGCACCACTGCCCCCGGACCGTTGACGACATGAGCCAGTTCGCTTTCGCTCTCCGCCTTGTCCACCGCCGTATAAGGCGGCGGCAGAGACGATCACATCTGGCGCAGCAGCCGACTACGTGCGGACGACCGATGCCGGATCGGCCAGATCGAGATTGGGACGACCTATCGCGATCACCTCAAGCCCGGCGGCCGTTCCCCGTTCGATGAGGCTAGTGACGACCTGCCCCGTCGTGCCGGTGACGGCGATCTTCATGCGGGCACCTTGCGGCCTTACTGATATCTACCTTGTCGAGGCCGAGGCGCTGGCCATCATACTGCTCACGCAGCGGCTGCCACCACCACTCGTTGGCCAAATACCAGCGCACGGTCTTTTCGATGCCGCTGTCGAAATTCTCCTGCGCCTTCCAGCCCAGTTCATTTTCCAGCTTGGTCGCGTCGATAGCATAGCGTGCATCATGGCCCGGACGATCGGTGACATATTCGATGAGATCGGCACGCGGGCTGTCGGTCGGGACCAGTTTGTCCAGCACCGCGCAGATGCGCAGCACCACATCGATATTCTTGCGCTCGTTGCGACCGCCGACATTGTAGGTCTCGCCCGGCTCGCCCTTTTCGATGATGATGTGCAGTGCACGGGCATGATCGTCGACATAAAGCCAGTCGCGGATATTCTCGCCGTTGCCATAGACCGATAGCTTCCGGCCCGCGAGCGCGTTGAGGATCGTCAGCGGAATGAGCTTTTCGGGGAAATGGTATGGTCCGTAATTATTGGAGCAGTTGGACACAACGACTGGCAGGCCATAGGTGCGCTGCCATGCCTTGGCGAGGTGATCCGAAGCCGCCTTCGACGCCGAATAGGGCGAAGAGGGGGCATAGGGGGTGGTTTCCTCGAACAACCCTTCATCCCCCAGCGAGCCATAGACTTCATCGGTCGAGACGTGGAGGAAGCGGAAGGTGGCCTTCGCGGCACCTTCAAGGCCGTTCCAGTATGCGCGGGCGGCTTCCAGCAAGGTAAAACTGCCGACCACATTAGTCTGGATGAAATCGGCCGCACCGGTGATCGAGCGGTCGACATGGCTTTCGGCAGCCAAATGCATGATGCGGTCGGGCTTGAACCCGGTGATCGCGGCATCCATGGCGGCGCGGTCGCAGATATTGGCGTGCAGGAACTGGTAGTTGTTCTTGCCTTCCACATGCCTGAGCGACGCTTCGCAACCCGCATAGGTCAGCGCGTCGATGGTCAGGACGTCATAGCCCTTTTCCAGCACAAGATAGCGGACGAGGGCAGAGCCGATGAAGCCGGCGCCGCCAGTGACGATTACACGCATTGGTCAGTTGCTCCAGCTGAAATAGGCGGGAAGATCGGCCAGAAGCGGCTGCTTGCGGTCCTTGGCGGAAAGGGTGTCGGCGTCGGCGACAACGGACCAAAAGATGCCGATGGCAGGATCGTCCCCGGCGAGGCCCCTGTCACATTCGGGGCCGTAATAATCGGTCAGTTTATTGCAGGTGACCGTATCCGGTTCCAGAGTGCTAAAGCCGTGCGTGAAGCCGGGCGGCACCCAGAACTTCCTGCCATTGTACGGGGTGAGCGTTTCGCCGACCCACCGGCCGTAGGTGGGCGACCAGGCGCGGAGGTCGACAGCGATGTCGAACAGCGCACCTGCGGTGCAGCGCACCAGCTTCCCTTGCGCATTGGGTTCGGTCTGAAAATGCAAGACGCGGACCTGGCCGTTTTTCAGGCTGAGAGATTCATTTTCCTGTGCGAAATGACATTCTTCGAAGTGACGGGAAAATAAATAACATCTGAAATATTCCGAAAAATATACACGTTCACTATAAATACATTCCTGATCTATGATTTTAAAGCTGTCGTATAAATATGATTTTAGTTCCACATGACCCCTATTTAATTTTTATAAAAGATATTGGATATTATATATAATTTTAAAAAAATGTTGCAATTTCCGAAATATTTCAAATGCTATTGCATAGTCCGTGAAATGGATGAATGACAATGGCATGCGTTGTTCCCGACGTCGGATTGTGACGGCGAATGAAACAAATATTCATCCTCAGCATGCACGATTGCCCCGCCCCGACAATTGGCCGGAACGTGGATCAACGCAGATAGCCGTTCATTGAGCGATTTAATGACAATGATCGCTTTTTGCCCTGTACCGTGACAGATCGTCACCATGACAGATCGCTAAATCCGAAAAAGGGCCCCTTGACCAATGAAGCATCTGATTACCCTGCTTGCTGCGACCACTGCCATGGGCCCGGCGCAGACCGTCACTGAAAAACCATCCTTCTTAGAGCTGGCATCGCATGAAAATGCCGTTCTTCCAGGCTGCCGCGGCGATGGCGTCCATGACGATACGCAATGCCTTCAAGCTTGGATCAACAAGCGCCAGGACGGCGTGCTGAACCTGGGCACCGGCCTTTATCTGATCAGTGCGCCGCTCACGAGCAGGGGGCGCATCATGATCACGGGTCCAGCAGGGTCGAGCGGCCTGTACAAGCAAAAATGCAGATATGGCATCAGAACAAACAATAGCACGCAGAATGTTATCAACATATATGGCGCCGGATCTAGAATTTATAATATCTGCATAGATAATAATGTCGATATGACCGGTGGCGCCGCGATCAATATTCAAGGGCCGGCCAATTCCGTCATCGTCGCAGACAGCACCATATATATGCAGTATCAGGGAATCGCGGTCAGCGGTACGGGGGCGAAGGGCGAAAATCAGAATGCTAGCGTATTTTTGAGAGACAATAGCATTGTCGTCGCGCCGCATAAGAATGCTTCTGCAATATTGTTGGGCGAGAATTCGAATAATGGAAATACGCTCGATACTAAAATTTATGGAAATTCCATAATATGCTATCGAAAGACCGGTAATGGTGTTATTTTATATGACAGTGCTGGAGCCATATTTGAACGTAATACCCAATATGGTTGCGATTTTGGTACGAAGATCGTTCCGTCCGACAATCAGACCGTCGATCTCACCTATTTCAACAACGGCATTTTGGGTGACACCAACAATATCGCCGACCTGTATGTCGATGCCACGACGAAGACATCCTATATCCATGGATTACAGTTCAACGGCACATGGGCCAGCAACAGCCCTAAAACGTCGATTATAATTAGGAACAGCGGCGGCGCGGCCAACAGCATCCTGGGCCTGCATTTCAATGGCCATCGTTCCTACCTGAATAATGGCGCCAACGGTTTCGACATTTCCGCCGGACAGAATATCACGATCGACGCAAGCACGGTCTGTAGCGCCGGCCAATCGACGGGAACCGGCGTTCTGCTGCGCGGCAATGTGCAGAATATTGCCGTGCGCAACAGCACGATCGGCGCCTGCGACGCCAATGTCGGCGGCAATCTGGCCACGGCGGTTTCCGTGACCAGTTCCGCGACGGATATCGGCATCCTGTCCGGCAACAACCTGTCGAACGCCACCGTCCCGCTTCAGTGGACACCCGCCAAGGGCAATGCCGTCGGCGCCATAATATCGAACAATTATGCGCTGGACAGCGTTGCAGGCGACCTGACCGTCGGTGCCGCCATCACCCTGCCAGCCAATAATACGGTCTTCCTGAAGGGGGGCGGCACGATCCAGACGCTGAACGGCGGATGGAATAACCGATCGGTCAACCTGGTTGTCGGCGCGGCCCCGGTCACCTTCAATTCAGGCGGCAATATCTGCACCCGCCTGGTCGCAGCGCCATTTCAGCAGGTCACCGCATCCTACCAGTCCCATGCGGGTTGCTGGCTGTTGAAGTGAACGGCCAGGGGTCAGAGGGATTTTTCCCGGACCCGCCACCGGTCAGCGGACGGCACCATCCTGACGAGACAGGCGCGACAGGATGGCGTCGGCCGTATCCTGCCAGCCATATAAAGGCTGCGCGGGCGACGCCGGCACCTGGTTGCCACCTGCAGCAACATCCATCAGCCATGACCGAATGGCGCACGCCAATGTCGGTGTATCCGCCTGAGCATCGAAAAAGCGCACGGCATTTCCACGCCCCTCAAACACCGGCAGATCGCGGGCGAGGACCGGCTTTCCAAAGCGCAGCGCCTCTGCCATCGGCAAACCGAAACCTTCCGCATAGGAAGGGAAGAGAACGGCCGTGCAGGCCGCATAGACCCGCTCCAGCGCTTCGTCGCTGATCTTGCCCGGTTGATGAAGGCGCCGCCCCTTTTCCGCATGGGTCGCCAGGCGCGCATCGAAGGCTTCCATCTTCCAGCCCGTCCCGCCAACGAGAACCAGGCCGATATCCTGCCCGTCCGCCCACAGATATTCCATGGCATCAAGGGCGTCCTGATACCCCTTGCGCGGTTCTATGGTGCCGACCATCAGGATAGTGGGGCGCGCGCGCATGGCCGCCAGCAGTTCGTCAAAGCCTTCGGGAATACCGCGGGACGGCCTGCTGGCCGCAATATCCGCCCCCATGGGTATCACACAGGAAGGGATGGGTTCCGCGCGCCCGAACTGCGTCGCCATGATGACATGTAGTTGCCGTTCCACCACCGGCGATACGCAGAATATGCCATCCGCCGTACCCGCGATGATCGCCAGCCAGTTGTAGAAGCGGATGACCGTGGGTTCCGAAAACCATTGTGGGTCGGTCAATGGCAGGAAATCATGCACCAGATACCAGAAGCGCACGCCCATGCGCCGCATATCGGCCAGACGGTGCCGCATCTGCCACAGGGCATCGAGGGCATAATCGAGCGCGAAGAACAGGTCGCCCGGCTGATAGATGACAGGCGTGTCGGTCCGGCGATAGCCATCCGCCCCCACATCGACATGGAAATGCCGGTCGCGATGGGTATAGACGAAATGCAGGTCCATTCCGTCCAGTTCAGCCGTGCGCGCCATCAGGAAGCTGACAGCCCGGACCAAGCGTTGAATACCGGTGGCGGCGTCATTGTCGCTGATGACGGTCAGATCGACATAGATCCTGCCGCTGGCCGGATGATCGCCCCTGGTGCGGCGCAGATCATCGACATAGCTGCGCCAGCCCCCTCTGTAGAACCGCTTCTTTGCCAGCTTGTCCTGGAAACGTCTGATCCTGCGCCGGGCAGTGCGCAGGAATTGGGGATAGTGAAATCGGGTGGTCGACATGTCTCGTTCGCGCAGGGCGATCCGTCACATAAGGGCCGTCACATAAGGGAAAGCCGGTCCCGGCGCATCGCCTGCGCGGGGACCGGCAAATCCGTCAAACGATCGTGCGGAAATAGGCGATGGTTTCCTTCAAACCATCTTCCAGAGCGACCTTCGGCTCCCAGTCGAGCGTCGACTTCGCCAGCGAGATGTCGGGACGACGCTGCTTCGGATCGTCATGGGGCAGCGGTTCGAAGCAGAGCTTCGATTTGCTGCCGGTCAGGCGAATGACCATTTCCGCTAGTTCCAGCATGGTAAATTCGCCCGGATTGCCGATGTTGATCGGGCCGGTGAAGCCTTCGGGCGAATCCATCAGCCTGAGCATGCCTTCGACCAGATCGTCGACATAGCAGAAACTGCGCGTCTGAAGGCCGTCGCCATAGATCGTCAGATCCTGACCACGCAGGGCCTGGACGATGAAGTTCGACACCACGCGGCCGTCCTGCGGATGCATGCGGGGACCATAGGTGTTGAAGATGCGCATCACCTTGATGCTGAGGCCATGCTGGCGATGATAGTCGAAGAACAGGGTTTCCGCGCAACGCTTGCCTTCATCATAGCAGCTGCGGACGCCGACCGGATTGACATTGCCCCAATAGCCTTCGGGCTGCGGATGCACGCTGGGATCGCCATAGACTTCGCTGGTCGATGCCTGAAGGATGCGCGCCTTCACCCGCTTCGCCAGACCCAGCATGTTGATGGCACCATGGACGCTAGTCTTCGTCGTCTGGACCGGATCCGTCTGATAATGGATGGGGCTTGCCGGGCAGGCTAGGTTGAAAATCCGATCGACCTCCACATAAAGCGGCCAGCATACGTCATGGCGCATCAGCTCAAAGGAGGTCTTGCCGATCAGATGGGCGATATTGGTTTTGCTGCCGGTGTAGAAATTGTCCAGGCACAGCACATCGGCACCACGTTCGACGAGGCGATCGCACAGGTGCGAGCCTACAAATCCCGCACCGCCGGTTACCAGAATTCTTTGCATGCAATACCTCAGTCGTTCATTTTTGCGAAAACACCCAGCATAGTATTTCTCATCAATGGATGATCGATATTCCCGTGGATGGATTGGTAATCATAGACGTGGTGCGCCGAACCAGAACGCCAGTTGGCATGATCGATAACACCGAAAAATTCCTTGGGCGAAAATCCGCCGTCCAGGAATAGTTGCCTTATTTCTGCGGGTGTAAACTCTCTGTTGTGCCGGTCCATCCCACCAAAGAAAATATCGGAATGCCAGAATATGTTATTACCCTTCAACAGAGAAATGACATTGCTGATATTGCAGATGTTTGGCGTGGAAAATATGATGACGCCGTCATCACGCAGAACACGTTGCAATTCCGGCATCAGATTGCGGGGGTGGCGCAATGCCAGACGTTCAAACATCCCTGAAAATACGATGCAATCGAGCGAATTGTCTGCCGCGGGAATAGGGGCCTGGTCCAGGTTGCAGGTTTCCAGGCGCAATCCTGTGCGCCAATCACCTTGCTGATCGCTGCCATTCCAGTGGCTGGAGGGAATGACGCGGGTGACATTGTAGCCCGCCCGATCGAGCATCAGCGACAGATATGCCTTGCCGTCATAGGCGACCATGACGTCCGATCCGGTCCCCAGATATTTGGCCGCAAGCGAAAGGGTGGCCGCATAGCGATCCCGGCTGCATTTCCAGTCTTCCGACGAGGCTTCATCGCCGAACAGGCCGACACATTCCTCGACGATATCCTTCGAGAAATTATCAATGTTCGGCAACATCCTTGGCATATTACCGAGTGCGACATCGTCGGAACCGCTATTGTCCAATATGAATTGTATAATGCCGTCTATATTCATCACATTGCCCTGACGATTATCACGAAGTTTCCCGTGGCCCTATCGATCACAATTTCATCGAAAGCGGTGATGAGATTGCATGTTCGATCGTGCGTTCCGTTTTTTCTATCTGGGATTTGAGGTCGAATGACAGAGCCAGCGCCCTGCCCGCCTCCCCGATCGCCCTGGCGGCGTCGCGATCCTTCGTCAGATTATCGGATATGGCGGTAAAGTCGCCAAGATCGCTGGCGACGACCGCATAATGCCTGTCGGCGACGAGTTCATCATAATACCATTGGCGATAGCCCATGTCCGACGTGATCTTCAGCACCGGCGCCCCCACCAGAAGCTTGAGGAAGAAACCCGTCCAGGACGAGCTTACCCCATCGACATCAATGTTGAACGCATATCGGGTGATTTCCATCTGATCTTCAGGCTTGCCGATGCCATCCATCGCCTCAAGCGCGGCACGCACATCGTCGTCAAGACCATTGGCATTGGCAAAGCGCACGTTGAAATGCGCGCTGCGCCGGGGATCATTGGCAAACTGGATCAGCTGGACCCGCTGGGAATCAAACTGATTTTCATATTTGCCCATGCCCGACGGCGCACCGCGCCAGTAGAAGCGCGGGTCGCGATGATCCACATCGACCCAATGTTTTTCGATATAGCTCCGCTCCGCTTCATAGCTGCGGGTCAGCATGAAATAGGGGTCGGGGATCAGAAGGTCATGATGTTTGCGGGACGAAAATGACAAAATCTGGTGATCGCCGTCGGAATCCCCGAGGCTGCACAGGATGGCGATACCCGACACCGGATTTTTCGCCGCGAAATTGGTCAGGATCGCAAACACCACGACCATGCGCGCGATGATCGTATGTTCCGCATTGACGCAGCCATGAACATAAATCGCATCGTCGCGAAATTCGATCATGACCTGTTCATCCTGGTAATGATTATCCCAGGTCCAGCCTTTTTCCTGCGTCTGCGCAGGGCGAGAGAAAATCAGACGGACAGGTCGTCCTTCGCCCGTCGCGGCCACGACGGTCGAAGCTACATGATTGGGCCATGCCCCGTTCTTGCGTGCCGCATCAATATCATTAACCAGCCCCCACATCTGGACGGCCGACCATTGATCGGCCTCCGGCCCGAGAGGCGCGATGATTTCAGTGGGCATCCAGTTTTTCCATCATCCAGGCAGGCACTTCCGATACTGGCATCCCCATGGAGCGAAAGCCGTCAAGGAGCGCCTCTTTGAAACCCTTCGTATTCAGGAAATGTCCTTCTGCCAAGAAAAGGTTCCGGTAACGTTCCGGGTGTTTGCGCCACAATAGCGCGTCCTTGCAGAAAAATTTCGTCCGTGCGGCCAGGGATTCCCGTTCCAGCGAACGGGGCTGGGCCGGATGGAACACCGCCACATCCCGCGCATAGGGCACCTTGCCCAGATCCTGCATCCGCCAGCCAAAGTCGGTATCTTCACGGAAATGCGGCTTGTCGAACTGAAGGTCGAAGCCGCCCAGATACTGGAAGGCGGACGAACGGACCATCAGATTGGCGGTCATGAAGCCGATGCCTTCAAAGCCCACATTGGTCACCGGGCGCCAGTCCGGATCATCTTCATGATCGGAGCGGATCAATCCTTCGACACCCACGACATCGGCATCGTCGAAATATTTCCGGGCGTTGAACAGCCATTCCGGGTCGGGCAGGCAGTCATCGTCGACAAAGGCGATGATTTCCCCCTGCGCCAGCATCGCGCCATTGTTGCGCGCGCGCACGGCCCCCTTGACCGGGCTGTGATAATAGAAGAGCGGGAAGCCCCAGTCGTCATCGGCGCCATCCCAGCGAACTGCCGACTGGTCCACCACCACGACTTCAAAATCACGTTCGACCTGGGCCTGAAGCGCCTGCATCAGCGCTTCCAGCTGGTGCGGCCGTTCATAGCTGGGGATGACGACCGAGATTTTCGGCAATGTCTGCGCCGCCAGCGCTTCGCGCATGGTGACGAAACGGCCCAGAAGATCGGATATCCGTTCCCACGAATAGCCTTCCTCCACGCTGGTCCGCCCGCGCTGCCCCAATGTCGTGCGACGCTCCACATCGGCAAGATCGGCAATGGCATCGGCAAAGGCGGCGGCCGTCGGACGCACGACCAGCATCATTTCGGCGCCGCCCGTCTCGATCCCGCGCGCGCCCACCTCGGTGGTCACGACAGGCAGGGCCATGGCCATGAAATCGAACATCTTGATGTTGGTGCCCGACCCCGCCATCATCGGATTGACGGCGAAAGACGCCGCCACATACCAGAGGTCACGTTCCGCATCGGCCAACTGGCCGGTGATGATCACATTGGGATGGGCGGCCGTCATGCCCACGCCGACCCCGCCGGCGATGACGAATGTCACCTGCGGACACAGCGGCGCCAGCTGTTCGTTGATGAAGCGCGCGGCATCGACATTGGGACCATAGCCGCTGCCGATGAAGATGCCGACAAAGGCATCTTCCGCCAGGCCCATCGCCTTGCGCGCTTTGGCCCGGTCCTTTTCCTGTGGCACCGGATTGGAGAAGGCCATGACGCCATTGGGCACGACCCGCATCTTTTCCAGCGGGAAATCATACAGGCGGTTGAACCGGAGCAGATCTTCGTGGGAACAGGCCAATATCCAGTCCGCACGATTGCCCAGTTCCAGTTCGTCTTCGACCACCCATTCCAGAACCTGGCGTTCGGCCTGGTTGGAATCCTCCAGCAACTGGGCGCGCAGGAAACCTTCGACATTATGGGATTCGTAGATGACGATCTGGCTTGGCCGCAGGACATCCTTCACCAGCGGATAAATCCAGGGATGCGAGAAGATCACGACTTCCGCGTCGGCCGCGGCACGGCGGGCTTCCGCAACATATTCGGGCGACAGATGCGCCTGATTGCTGAAGGCCAGATCAATGACATTCTTGCCATTCGCCTTCTGCGCCAGTTCGGCAGCGGCGCGATGATGCGCGTCCGACAGGGGAATGTCGATTTCAGACAGGGTCGGCGAAAGGGCATGGGCGCGGTATTTCTCACCCGGCCAGTCATAGGTGCCGACATATTGGCAGCGGGTGTCCGCGCCCAGATTATGATATAGCCCCAGAAGGCGCAGGCGCCCCCCGCCCGTCGGCGGGTCGATCGGCTGCATATCCAATACGGTTATGCGCCTGGTGTCCTGATGCGATGGCGAAAGGCCGTCCGTCGCCGCGCTGGCCAGCGCATAGGCGGTATCCCGCCACGACATTTCATTGACCAGTTCCAGTCCGCGCAGCCCCATGGCGCGGGCTTCCTTCCTGTTATCCCAGAACCAGTCCAGCGCTTCGGCGATGGCCTGCGGTTCAGGGGGGACCACCAGGCCGGTTTCGAAATTCCTGACGATATGCGCAGGCTCGCCCGAATCCGTGCAGGTCAGCACCGGACTGCCGCTGGCGAAGGCTTCAAGCGTCACATAGCCATAATCTTCACGCTGCGGGATGAAGGGGACTGCGATGGCGCCGCTGTAGAGGCGGATCAGTTCTTCATCGCTGATGCGGCCGAGAAATTCGATCCCGTCCATGCCCTGCGCAAGACGTCGCAATTCGGGTTCGAACTCCCCTTCGCCTGCGATGAGCAGCCGCACGGGCCGCTTGGCGAAACGCACAGCCTTGATCAGCAGGTCGAACCGCTTCCACGGGTGCAGGCGCCCGGCGATCATGAAATAATCGCCTTCCCCCTGCCCCGGCACGAAATCGTTGAAGCCGAGCGGCGGATGAAGCACCTGCGCCGACATGCCCCGCCAGCGCATCAGCCGGCGCGAAATCTCGAAACCCTGAGACAGGCGGGCCTTGACGCCCTGCAATGCGGCGAAGTCGGCCTTATGGATGCGTGCCCGGTCGCTATAGTCCGACGGTTGCGCGTCAGGAAAACGCACGTTGAACATATCGTCGAAAATGCGGACCGCGTGATTGAGGAACATCACATGGTTGGGATGTTTCACGGCATAGGTCGGCACCTTGCTGGAAACGACGAAATCATAGCGCGACAGGTCGACATCGCCCGCGAGCGCATAATTGCGTATGATCTTGTCCACGCTCGGCTCGTCGGCTTCCAGTTCGACAAATTCCGGAATGCAGCCAATCTGTTCAAAGCCCAGCTTCAGACCCGCATAGAAACGTTCAGCGCCGCCATTGCCCGCCACCGGCGAACCGGCGCACAGGATGCCGACGCGCTGACCGGCAAATCGCCCGTCATCCTTGTGCTCAGGAAGTTCAATCGCTGCCATCTCAGTTCAATTCCAACTCTTTGATTTCTGCCCTGATGGCCTGAATAATCTGTGTCGGTGTACGACTGGCGCCGGGCTTCAACAGGCGCGAAAGAATGGTGCCCGACACAGGGATCGCCTGGTGTCCCATCGACGCGGGCGAAAGGCTGACCGAGGGACTGGCGCTGTCGACAAGCGATATGGATGCCAGCGCCTTCTTGCTGCCCAGACGATAGGCCGCCTCGATACGGTCATCCACCGTCTGGCGAAGCGCATCCAGTTGGGCGAGGGTATCCCGGTGACGCCTAGCAGCCAGACATTCGACCGCCGCGATGCGCGCAGCATAGGAGGCATAGCGCCGGGCTTCGGCAAACCGGGGCGTCCAGCGCCGCAGGATCTGACGCAGGCGATAGCCGTTGTCATTGACCATTTTGATCCCGCGCAGGGCAGCGGATAGAGGCCGGTTTGTCCGCTGCGCTTCCTGTGAGGCGGACATGTCCATCATGATCGTGCGACGCGCCACGCCCGCAGCGAGCTGCCCCGCATAATGATTGACGCCCTCAGCATCGGCGGCGCGCCCCAGCAATTGATGATAGGATTCATGAATGAATTCCTGATCATCCTCAATCTGGACAAGCGATCCGCCATTAAGTCGGTCCATCGCTTCGGCTGACTGGGCGATGTCCACCAGTACATCCTGCCGCAGACGACCACGGCTCAGGAGTTTCGTATAACTGGCTAAACCATGATGATCCGTATCGCGGCCCAGCAGCCAGCGATAGGCCGCCCCGATAAATTCGGCATCGGCCCAGCGCATCGCAGCGGCTATTTCAAACGAAGGATCGATCGCCAAGGTCATCGCGGCGGGTCCACGGGCTGTAAGGAAATCGACCGGATCATCAGCGCCAAAAGATGGCGCGTCGCCAATGGCCGACTGATCATCGTCGAATTTGAGCAGATCGAGAATGGCCGATGCCTGGGACGGTTGTGATACGGCAAGGCGCGCCGCTTCCGCACAGAGTTGTTGCCGGACAAGCGCCTGATCCGCGCGAAGCGCTTCTACAACTCTGTCCTGTTGCACCTGAAGCCGTTCGGCGGCGATCTCATCCCGCGCCATCGCTTCGCGCATATGGGCATTGCGGGAAAAATCGGACAGGCGCTGGCCCATGCGATCGAACAGAGCGCGGAAATCAGCCTGAGCCGTAGCGAGAGATAGCGACAACTGATCGCTTTTTTCAAGAGCCTGGCGTTCTCGTTCCTCGATCGCCGCGACACGCTTTTCGGCCAGGCCGAGTTCTATGGTCCGGGCATCGACACGGTGTTCTAGCGCGGCGTTCTGACGACGGGCATCGTCAAGCCATGCCTCCAGCGTCGCGATCGTCCGTGCCGTAGCGGCATCAGTGACGGCTTCGCTCTCACCTGCCTTGCCGGCATCGCCCTTGGCGGACTTTTGCGATGCAGGCTGTGCGCTACGCCGCGATTGCGCGATTTTCTCGCGCAATTTCACCTCGGCATTGCGGCGTTCGGACACAAGGGCTTCGATCTTTGCCCTTTGTGCAGCCTGGACGCGCTCGATTTCGGTGCCCATGCCTTCGATCAAGGTCTGGAGTTGCTCGTCGAAATTGTCGCCATGGTCCGCCACGGCGGTGGTTTCCGGGCTAGGATCCAGCCTGGCGACGGGATCCTTGGTCGATACAGTTGAAACCCTAGTTTCCACCGGAGACTGGCTGGTCACTTCAGGGCCTTTACGCCCCGTAAAGCGGCGCTTCATCTTATGCCGCGAGGTGTCATTGAATTTCTGATTCATCTCTGTCGACCTTGCCCGCCCATCAAATGAAATGATTCGCCGCAAATAGATATAGTTAGATCACCCGAACCAACGAATGACGTAAACACCTATATATCCAATTACATTCTATCAACCATATCGCGCACGATAATATTCATAAGACTCTTCTACCGTTTCACAAGAAACGGCGAGACCCTTATCAAGAACGGCAATCCGATCGCAATGATCTTTCACAAACCATTCGTTATGAGAAACGAATATCATTGCCCGATCAGCACGTTTCTCGAAAAGTTCGACATGACATTTGCGTTGGAAACGGTCGTCGCCAACGGCGAACACTTCGTCGATCAGGAAACAATCAAATTCGATGACCATTGATATCGCGAAGGCAAGGCGCGCGCGCATGCCCGCAGAGTAGGAGCGCAAAGGTTCGTACAGATCGCGGCCCAGCTCTGTAAACTCCTCCACATATTCAAGCTTGCCCGCCAGATCCGCGCCATAGATGCGGCATATGAAGCGCAGATTGTCGACCCCTGTCAGCGCATTCTGGAAGGCGCCGCCAAAGGCGAGCGGCCAGGATACCGACATGGTTCGGGTTACCGATCCACTATCGGGCAATTCAGCGCCGCTGATGATGCGGATCAGCGTAGATTTGCCGGCACCGTTGCGCCCGAGAAAGCCGACCTTCTCTCCCTTTGAGATGGAAAAATCTATCCCGCGCAGAACGTGCTTTGGCCCTGCGCGCGTGTGGTAGGATTTGGTAACGTCATCCAGAACGATCATTCCGGTATCACCTTGCGACTGATGCGCATCATCTGGGATAAGGCTGCAAAAGTCAGCACGGCATTGATGGTCGACATATATTCCAGGTCATAGAAGGTCTTGATATGCGATCCGAAAAAGCCGTCGCGAATACATTCAACCGAATGCACCATCGGCAGGTACAGAACAAACTGGCGGAACTCTTCCGGTAGTGCGCTCACCATGAAGCCTGCGCCTGACAGAGGAAAGAGCAGATAAGACGCTGGGTGCCAGAGTTTTTCTACCATATCATATTCTTCGGCATAGCTGGCCAGCAAAATGGCAAGTGCGCACCCAAACCAGGCCAGCAGGAACCATCCGACGATCACCTTCAGCAGATCTTCAGGATAGACGATCCATCCCAGCGCCATGAAAAAAATACTAAGGACGATGAAGGAGATAGTCGCGCCCGCCGCTTCCAGTATCAAGCGCGACATGAAGATATCGATAATGCGGACATTGCGATGATACATCAACGCAAGATTGGGCTGTACCGCACCGACACAGCGATTGGGCATATTACGCCACAACAGCACGGTCGAATAGCCGGTCAGCGCAAAGGCAGTGATCGGAATTTCCGATCCATGAACCGCCTTCAACGCCGTCCAGAGCGCCGTGACACCCAGAGTGAACAACATGGGTTCCACGAATAGCCAGAAGAAGCCGATATTGTGCCGGCCATAGCGGGTCAGCACTTCGCGCATCAGCAAGGCGCCGATCACCCGCCGCTGAATAGCGAATGAATCGAGCAGACCGCGCAACGAGAAACCGGATTGCGTCGACATCGTCAGGCCCGATGCTCTCGTATGCCTGCCATAAGCATGACCAACACACCCCAGATTATGAAACACATCAGGAAGGTCGTACCAATGCCACGCAACCGCTTGGGCTCCAGTGCGGCGTCGGGCCGGTTGGGCTCCACAATCCGTTCTACATAGGCCTGTTTCCGGCGTGCTTCATTTTCCGCTTCCTGAAGCGATGACATAGCCGATGCCAGCTGCCTGTCGGCAAACTGGCTTTCCATCGCGACGCGCTGATATTGCGCGGCCGATGCCGCCAGTGACTTGCGATCGCCTGCAATGCGCCCGGATTGAAGGTCTATCTCTCGCTCCAGGCTATGAACGCGCGTGGCAAGAACGGGCAATTGCGAACTTTGCGGCGCATATTCGCGCAGCTCCTGTATCTGCGTCTTGGCGCCGATCAACTCGTCCTGCAATTTGGAAATCATCTGCAACTGAATGGCAGCCTGTTTTTCAGGATCGACGAGACCATTGGCATTGCGGAACGCCGAAAGGGCGAGGGCGGCATCGCGCGCCTTGGCCTTCGCACCTTCCACTTCCGCAGCAGCGAACTGGATAAGATCCTCCCTGCCCCGCGCGCTCAGGCGATTGACCATCGCTTCAGCCATGCGCAGCAGTTGCTCGTTGATCTTTTGCGCATCCTGCGGCGTATAGGCACGCACCGTCAGCGTCGTGATGGACGAAGCCGTTTCATAATCCACGCGGATCCGCGATTTGTAATATTTGAAAAGCGATTCAAAGGAATCGTCCGAGCCGATCGGATCGAACCGGTCGAAGGTAGAAATCTGCGGGCGGGTAAAGGCAGTCTTAAAAGCATCCTTCCGGTTCAACTGAGTGAGAGCATCGCGCGAAACCAGAAAATCCTGGGCGGCATGAATTTCGTCACCGGCGTTAGAAAAGCCAGCGCCCTTCAGCAACATGCCCAGACCCGTCGGTGTCGACTTTTCAGGGCTGCGGACAACAAATTTTGCTTCGGACACATAAACGTTCGATGCCAGCAGTCCGAAGTATATGACCGAAATTATAGTTGGAATAACTACAATTACTATGAATAACCGGTCGATATTTTTCAGCCTATTTGCGATTTTATCAAGCATACCGGGAATATTGCCTTTACCTAAACGCAATGCGCAAGCGCAACGTCCTTCGGGGTCAAGCCATGCTCGTAAACCGTTTTTTTTGCAAGCCAGTTCCCCAAAATGCCTCATAACCCAAGATAAACGCGTTGTAGGCCGCGCGAAATCGGGTTCGAGATCGGCTGACCGCCACAGATACAGTTAGCGTTTAGATCTGTAATTGCAGAGCTAGGCGATGCCGATCCACTGAGGTTTCATGGATCTGTCCGCACTGGCCAAGGCGAGGTCTGGTCGTGATGTATCGGGTCTCACAGAGGCGAACGTTGAATTGACTTTATGCGAGTTTTGCAGGCCATTGACCTGCCCCCGAAAGATCCCTCATTCTGATGTAGAGTCTGTCCACGAGAAGGAGCAGACGCATGAGGAAGAGCCGTTTTACCGAGGCGCAGATCATCGGGATGATCAAGGAGCAGGAGTCCGGGCTACCGACGGTCGAGATTTGTCGGAAGCATGGGCTGAGCACGGCGACGTTTTACAAGCTGAAGGGCAAGTACGGCGGGATGGAAGTGTCCGATGCCCGCCGGCTCCGCCAGCTTGAGGAGGAGAACGGCAAGCTCAAGCGATTGCTGGCCGACAGCATGCTCGACAATGTGATCCTGAAGGATCTGTTGGGAAAAGTCTGACGACACCAGGTTTGCGGCGAGACGCGGTGCTCAAGGCGCTGGGGCTCTATCCGATTTCCCAGCGCCCGGCCTGCGTCCTGATCGGTGTCGATCCCAAAACGGTCCGGCGCGAACGCCCGCCGGACCACGGAGCCATCCGGACTGCGATGCGTGAGGTCGCAGGCCAGCGCCGTCGCTTTGGCTATCGCCGGATCGGCATCATGCTGGAACGCCAGGGGATGACCATGAACCACAAGAAGCTCTACCGGCTGAATCGGGAGGAAGGATTGTCGGTTCGCCCGTCGTGGGCGGAAAAGGGCGCGAGGCAGCCGCTCACCGATGCCCGTGCCGCTGGTTCCGGGCGCGCGCTGGTCGATGGACTTTGTCTCCGACACGTTCGGTGCCTCACGCAAGTTCAGGATCCTGGCCATCAATGATGATTGCTGCCGGGAGAACCTGTGCCTGGTGGGTGATACCAGCATCTCGGACGCCAGGGTGGCGCGCGAACTTGACACGCTGGTGCGCCTCCATGGTAAACCGGCTTGCATTGTCAGCGACAATGGCACCGAATTTACCAGTCGCGCGATCCTGGAATGGGCGGGCAAGAACCGGGTCGAATGGCATTACATCGATCCCGGCAAGCCTCAGCAGAACGGGTTCATCGAGTCCTTCAACGGCTCGCTGCGCGATGAGCTGCTCAATGAGGAACTGTTCGACAGCCTCGCCGATGCCCGCCGGAAGCTGGCGATCTGGCGCTACGACTACAACAATGTCCGGCCCCACTCATCTTTGGGAAACCGGACGCCTGCACAAGCGCGTCGAGCCTTCGTGCAGGACGAGACCATCATGCCCGACGCGCTTGTGCAGGCGTCCGGGTCGTCATATTCAACCCCAAGACTCTCGTTATGATCGAGGGACTGCCGGGGGGCAGGTCACAGACCATATTCATATGGCCATATGATCGGATCACCCTATAAAATAATACGACATATCGATCGTGGAAGGTTCATCGCGCAAGAGATTTCTGGGTATAATATTGATATCATAGAACAATCCATTTTCAGCAGATTGTCCAGCTGCACCGCCGATGCGATAAACCGGAAACTGGAAGCGGTCGATCAGACGATATCTGCAGAGACGAATGAGGTCTTCATTTCGCTGGGAGAAAATTGCGGCGCCGCATTTCAGATGCGAAATTCAGGTATCAATACCCTTGGCGCGAATTTCTTCGACAATACTGTCATAAGGGCGGAAGACATCCCCAATATAATATCAGACAGATTTCGATCTATGCTTTCGCTCATCAATCTGTCCATAGGTTCATGGGAGGGGCACGATTCTGTATATGATGATTTTTATAAGATATTCTTCCATCATTATTTCATTCCCGGTCATGGCGTTGAGAAATATAATGAAAAAATGAATTGCCGCCAAATAGACAAGGAAGATATTCCTCTCTTCCTGCCTGTAGTGCGAGGGCAATTCGAATATCTTGCAGGAAAATTCATCAAGATAGCTAATGCGCAGATCAAAAAATATTATGTGATCCGCAACGTTGAGGGGCGTGCTATTTCTGAAGCGACACTGGACAGGATCAGTGCCGCCCTGACGTCCATCGGCGCGGTGAATTATGACCTGATACAAGTCATTACCTATCTGGACGGTCCCCCCATATCAAAGAAATATGGGCACTGGTCGATTTTGGAGGAGGGTGAGCGCTGGGGCGACAAGGCCGAGTGGCTGGCCTATTCCCAAGGGCGCGAACGAGGCAACAGCTGGAGATAATCTTGATGCCTGGGACAGATCATGATCTGTCCCAGGCAATATTCGGGTAAGCAATCATTCGATGGCAGGAGGCATCTGCTCAGCGGGTTTCGCAGCGCCGATCATCGAGAAAATACGGTTCCAGCTGGCATCGTCCCCGCCCCATGTCGGTCCGTCTATGATTTTCACCAGACGATCAGGGCCATCCAATATTTCCTCCGTCGCATTGGGCGATGCGATGACGATCGAGATACTATCGCTATAGCGTCCGAAGATGCGGCGGATCTGCGTGAAGCGTTCCTGCGCCCCTGCGGCGTGCGAAACCCATTCGTATCGCAATAGATAAACCTGGTCGGCTTCCTGCATGGTCCTGATGGTCTTTTCGCGAAGATACATGAACTTTTGGCGCGCATTGTCGAGCTGAGCGTCCACGTCATCCAATATGATCACATGGTCATCGTCGGTCTTGAACTGATGATGATATATGATGCCGGTGCCCTTATCCTCTATGGCATCTTTTTTCTCGTTCGCTTCCCAGTTTCCGGACTGGAAATACTCTTCTTCAGGGGCATTGAAGGCCTCAAGTGCCGGCGACGGCGTTATCAGCCAATCGAAAAACTGAGAATGTCGACGCCAAAATATCTGCGCAACTGATCCGCCGTCTGGCAGCAATCGCCGATGCTTATATAAGCTATCCTTGCCGCTTCCATATCAATCCTCAATTCCTATATGTCAATCACAAACCTTCATCAACGAATAGTGTTGTTGATGTTGATAATCGAAAACGCCATTTGCGATATGATGTTCACGAATTTCTGAATATCGGCCAAGGGCGCATTGGATATATACAACACATCCTTGTTCTGAACGGGAAATCCTTGCGCGATAAAGAAGCTTGCCGGGTTTTTCAGGTCAAGACGATAGATGACTGGGATTTTGCCGTCTGGCGTTTTTTGCGCAGTCGCCGCCACAGCAGGATCGAGGGCTTCGGGTCGTTCAAGACGGAAGATGAACACGCCGCGAACATCGGCCCGATCGTCACGCAGCCCCCCTACCCGCCCCAGAGCCTGCGCCATCGTCAGGCCAGTACCTTCGAAATTGATTTCCGCGCTGTTCCCGGTTGCACCCAACGCCGTGAAGCTGAAGGGCTGGAACAGAGCCGTCACGATATCATCGGACTGAAGCCGGATATTCTGACGCGGGTTTTTGATGACCGCTTCCAACGGCATGGTCGCGGTTTGCGCGCCTCGCGTGATCTGAATCAGCGTCTTGCCCACCGGTTGCTTGACGCCGCCCACACTGGCCAGCACGTCCAATAGCCGTTCACCCTTGGGCGTGAGCGCTACACGCGCATTTTCGCTGACATCGCCGACGACGGTTACATTGTTGTTCACGACCCGCGACAGGCGGACAACGACCTGAGGATTGTGAGCCTTCCCCCGCAGGCGCGCGACGATTGCCTGCCCTACCTGTTGCGGGGTGAGACCGACAACCTGAATAGACCCGGCAAAGGGAATGGATATCCTTCCTTCTGTATCCACCATCTGTTCGGGCAAGGATGCCGAACGCGCCAGCCCGCTGGAGCTGCTCGGGATTCGAGAGTCTGGTACCATCGTGCCGAACAGCGAGGCTGGCGGCGCTTCCCATATCGCGATATCGAGCGCATCGCCTAGCCCGACGTTGGTCCCTGCTGCCCTGCCATCACCCAGCGCCTCTGCAAATTCAACCGTCTTGTTGGCCGCCATCACTCGACTGGCCACGTCAGCGTTCAAATCCACAACCTTGATCGGGGCGTTGGCGACACTTTCCTGCCCCGCATTTTTCACGCTTGAAGAGGTTGGGCCCGATGCGCCCAGTGACGAACAGCCAGCCAGTGCAAGCGAGCATGCCGCCAACAGCAGTTGCGCACGCGCGCTGATTGCTGGGGTCAATTCACGCATTCATAGTTCCTCGAAATAGCGCATGTCATCATCATATTGGCGATAATGACCAAGCAGAACGCAACCAGCGCCCGTATTCCCCATTCATTGAAAAGGGTCAAGCAACCCGTATGATGTGGCCTTTCATGCAAAATACTCCAACGCCATGGCGCGCTTGCCCGAACCTTTCCGGGCGCTCGCTGCAGTCCGGCGCTATCTGCCCCGCAATGTCCCCGTCGTGAAGCGTGTCGGGGCCGAGGCTGGCGACGAGGTCTGCGCGCTCGGCGACCAGGTGTTTGTCGATGGACGGCCGGTAGTAATGCGCAAGAAATTTGATGCCTTGGGGCGGGGCATGCCATCTTGGCATGGCTGTCGCATGCTGCAGCGGCAGCAACTCTTCCTGTTAATGGACAGTGCTGATTCGTTCGACGGGCGCTATTTCGGGGTGAGCGAGGGCACCGATCTCATCGGAAAGGCGCAGCTGCTATGGCGCCGCTGAAATGGACGACCGCGGTCCTCGCATTTGCCGCACCGATGCCGATATTTGCCCAGTGGACTGCTGCGTCATCGGCCGGGCAGCCAGCATCGACGGTCGCGACATGGCGGCCTTACATCCGCGCGGCGTCGCTACGCTTCGGCGTGCCGGTCGGCTGGATCAAGCGCGTGAAGCAGGCCGAGAGCCGGGGCCGCACGGCCCAGGGCGGGCGTCCGATTCGCTCGTCGGCAGGGGCCATCGGACTGATGCAGGTCATGCCCAGAACCTAGTCGGACATAAGGGCGAGGCTAGGCCTTGGCATCAATCCTGACGATCCGCGCGACAACATCCTAGCAGGCACCTTCTACCTCCGCCTGATGTACGACCGCTTCGGCTATCTGGGGTATTTGCGGCCTATAATGCGGGTCCGGCGCGCTATGCCGACTATCTCGCAGGTCGCACGAGGCTGCCGCGCTTGACTTTCAACTACCTCGTCAGCGTCGCACCGGGCGACCGAATCCGGGCAACGGCGTGGCCGGCGGAGGGGCTATTTGTGGTCCGAAAGATACCGGCAACACCGCCTTCCTGTAGCCTCAATGCACACCCCCAGAGGTCTTTCTTTTTCGCCCTGTCGCAGGGGCAATGACGTGAGGTCCCGTGTCCACGACAGGGAGGAAGCTCGTCTCGATAGGCCAAGTGTGACAGCTGTCGCAAGGGCTCTCAAGGCCCGCGGGTACCCCCGATTTGCTGCGCAAATCGGTTTCCCCCACGTTCGTCTCGCGGCCCCTGCCAAGTTCTTGTCTGCACATCCTTTTTTCACGTGACATGCAATCGCGGCCACGAGGCAATCAGGGCGGGAATGGCCAAAATTAGCCATTTTCTCCTGGAAATCGCGAGACTGAGGCACGTTGTGATGTCTGACGACGATTTAACCCCCAGGCTCGGCAGCCAGCGCGGCAAGGACGGCAAGAAAGTCGTCAAATATGGCTGATGCATCCGGGCTGCTGTATGCCTAGCGGGCACGAAGACCGGAGTGCCCGCGCGACGGTTCGACGGCAGTCGGATCGGGCGCGGCGCGAGTATGGGGCGATTGCTGTCGAGCCGCGACCGGCTCGCGGGTTTTCGCGGGCGCCGTGCCGTGGTGAAGGCGAGTCTGCTGGCAAGGGCGGCCAGGCCGCCCGCGCGCACATGCGATACATCCAGCGCGACGGGGTCACCCGCGAGGGCTTGCCGGGCGAGTTTTATGGCCCGGAAACCGACCGCGCCGATGGCGGTGATTTCCTGAAGCGGACCGCCGGCGACCGCCATCAGTTTTGCTTCATCGTTTCCGCCGAGGGCGGCGTGGAATATTCTGACCTCAAGCCCTAAGTCCGGCGACTGATGACCCAGGTCGAGCAGGACCTCGGCACGAAGCTGGATTGGGTCGCGGTCGACCAATTCAACGCCGAGCGTCTGCATACCCAAATTTTGCTGCGCGGGGGCGATGACCCAGGCGATAAACTGGTCATCGCACGGGAGTATATCTCGCACGGGCTTTGCGAGCGCGCCTCAGAGCTTGTGACGCTCGACCTTGGCCCAGTACCGATCATGAGATCGAGGCGCGGCTGCGCCACAATGTCGACCAGGAACGGCTAACGGCGATCGATCGCCGGCTGGTCCGCCGCATGGACGTCGACCGAACGGTGTCACCGGTGGACAACGATCCGTTCCAGCAGTCGGCCGCTGCAGGCCGGCTGCGCAAGCTGAAGGCGATGGGCCTGGCCGACGATATTGGTGGCGGACACTATAGGCTCGCCAACGGGCTGGAGGAAACGCTCCGCCGAATAGTTGAGCGCAGCGACATCATCCGCCTCTTGCAGCGTGAACTGGCCGCCCGCAGGCTTGACCGTGCCGGCGTCGAGCAGGTCGTGGCAAATGACCTTCGAGAACCGATCGTCGGAAGCGTGATTCAGCGTGGCTTTTCCGATGAGCATCGCGGCTTACATTATCTCATGATCGGCGGATTCGATGATAGGATCCATTATGTCAATATCGGCCGAGGCGATGCCACGCCAGCGGTTCCCGAAGGATGGACGGTAAGGGGCGCGCCGTCGCGGATAGAGGCAACCCAGTCTGATCGCACCATCGATGCAGTCGCTCGTGCTAATGGTGGGCGCTATTCGATCGACCTGCACTTGTCGCACGATCCGGGCGCTAGCGAGGCGTTCGCAACCAGTCATGGCCGGCGGCTCGATATAGAAAGTGGGAGTTTCGCGGCGGATGTCCGTGCCGGGCATCGGCATCCTTGACCGTTCAGAACATGGGATTGCGTACCCCGTCTTTGATGGTTGACGCGCCAGCCGATGCAGCGGGTGGCGATCCTCATCTGTCTGGAAAAGGCGCCGGCCGGGACCTTGCGATAGGGGGCGGTTGAGGCGGGGCCGCTCGAGGAGCCTCACCACATTTTTCCGAAGAAGTCTCAGCTGTTGGTGAGGGGGGCATAGCGCGAAACGCAGGTGCTATTGCCCGGAATAGGTGACGATCACCATCTGGTGATCTTGTTGCTTCGTAATGGCGATGGAGGCCTTTCGGTCTTTTCCAATGCCGGACATCATGCCGCTGCCGCCCGACAGGAAATCGGACGTCTTTCGCAGGCCGGAGGCCGCGAACCTCTCGCGGTAGAAGTCCATGATCTTCGCTGCCTCGTCTGTCGTTGTCAGGCGGACCTCGTGATTCTGATTTCCACCCAATTGGGCGCTGCTCACCGCAACGAGGGTCGAGCCGGGATATTGGGGCGCGAAGTCGAGCATCTTGAAATCGGCCGGCGGTGCCGCTGGCGCAGGCTCGCTGTTTGCGGCGGTTTCCGTCGGCGTCTGCGGCGTCGTTGGTGACACGCTATTGGATTGCGCATCGCGCTCTTTCGCGCCGCAGGCGGCCAGGATCATCATTGCCAGGAGAAAATAGCGACGCATCTGAGTCTCCTTTGCTTTGGTGAAGGCTAACCGGACAGCTCATCTGATCGCAAGGGCGGGCGTCTCCGCCTCTGGCGGACCACGCCCTATGGCGCCCTGGCGCCACCGAGCCGGCTTTGCCCGTCTCGTCCCATCCGGGTGACGGTCGCTGACGCTTTGCAGCCTTCTGGGCTGCTGGCTGCGGCCAGCGCGGCTGCGCCGCGCTGACGCCGGTTTGTCTGGGGCCGCCAGAATGACGGGGGTGGGCGTCGGCTTTCTCTAGGCCCGTGCCGGCGGGCCGCAAGCCGGCTGCGCCGGCTCCTTCTCTTCGTTGCGGCCCTGCGGGTGCAGCCCGCCTCATGGGCACGGGCCTGCCGTGCGCCTCCTTGCCGCCCACCCCCGCCATTCCGGCGACCGGTGCTGGAGAGGCAGGAGAAAGGACATGGGTACGGGTAACGGATCGCTCTATGACGATGTGACGCAGCATATTATCGCACAGCTGGAAGAGGGACGGCTGCCATGGGTGCAGCCCTGGGACACGAGCCTCACGGTCACGGGGCTGCCGCGCAATGCGGCAACGGGCCGCTGCTATTCAGGCATCAACATCCTGATCCTTTGGGACCGCCTGTTCGAGCGGGGCTTTGGCGCGCAGCGCTGGCTCACCTATCGCCAGGCGCAGGCGCTGGGCGGCAATGTGCGCAAGGGCGAGGCAGGCACGACCGTCTGCTATGCCGACCGCTTCACGCCGAAGGACGAACAGCAAAAGGCCTACGATGAGCAGCGCGAGGCGCGGCAGGTGGCCTTCCTCAAGCGCTTCACCCTGTTCAATGTCGAGCAGTGCGAGGGCCTGCCCGAAGAGCTGATGACATTGACGGTGGCGCGTCCATTCGAGGAACTGGTGCCGCAGGCGCACCGGCTCATCCGGGCATGCGGGGCGGATATAAGGGTGGGCGGCGAGAGCGCTTTCTATGCGCCAAGCCCTGACTATATCCGGGTGCCTGATCAGGCCGCTTTCCATGAACCGATCAACTGGTACCGCACCATCCTCCATGAGCTGGGCCACTGGACCGGCCATGCTTCACGGCTCGACCGGCTGACCGGCGCGAACTTCGGCAGCGATGATTATGCCCGCGAGGAACTATGCGCCGAGATGGCGAGCGCCTTCCTCTGCGCAGAGCTGGGTATCGTCCCGACCGTGCGTCATGCCGACTATATCGGCGGCTGGCTCGAGTTATGCTCACCTCGCCATAAGTCGAGTAATCACGAGGTGCCGATAATGTGAAGGAACGCGGCTTCAGCGCCAGAAACCCGCAGGATTCCGCCGTTATCTGACGGGCTTTGCTCCGCATTATTTCCTGACAAACCTCTGCGGTCGTTTGACCAGCAGAGGAGCCTTCGATGCCGAATACCGATTGCGAACTGATCGCCGAACTCAAAGTCGCACTGATCAG
>CAACXH010000262.1_pt1 | contig 40478 bp, 37 predicted proteins | sample 2275881 | NCBI WGS metagenome assembly CAACXH01 (sample SAMEA5312483, study PRJEB27640) | indoor metagenome | biome: indoor environment; feature: controlled; material: polymer antistatic dissipative epoxy resin | place: Italy | collected 2014-05-27 | reverse complement strand
TTGGAAAAGGTCTTCAAGGACAAGGTGGCGACGCCGGAATGGCAGGCCAAGATCCGCCAGATCGTGCCGAGCTACGGCACCAAGCTCAATGACGACCCGGAAAAGGTACAGCAGGAATGGGCCTACACCGCCGAACACCTGCAACTGCCGACCCCGCCGCAGATCGACCTTGAGGCGCTGAAGGGTGCCGGTGCGGCACCTGCGGGTGCACCGGTGAAGAAGGTGCCGGATATCGCGCTTTAAGGCTTGGCTGCGATTTTTGAGTTTGGACGCCGCGTGTCTCTGGATGCGCGGCGTTTTTATTGGAGATGACTTCTGCGCCCGCACCGTCATCTTCTATCGCCGTCCAAAATACTGAACCTGTTTATAAGTGATTGTCATCAGGCAACCGCACCAGAATCACACCTTCAGCTTATCTGATTTGACTATCTGTAGATTTATCTGTACAGATAGATATATATCTGGAGGAAACATATGTCACTAAAAATGACGGCGACCGGCGTGCAAAAGCTGGCAGAGGGCATATGGCGGCTAGATATGCCGCCTCATCAGGTGAGGTTGCTGGGCAATCCCCCTAGCGCTATGGGCGAGCGCAGCATTTTGTTACTTCGCGAAGGAAAGTACGAACCCGCAGCAGGCACATTAGAGTTCGATATCGGCGACGCCTCTGCATTGAATGTGGGGACGCAGCAGGAGACTATCGTTCTGTTATCGACCGCCGAAGTTTCTTTAGTACGCCGCGAAATCGAGAAGCCTATGGATGGATACTCGATATCAATGCCTACAGGCGATCGCGAGTTTCTGCAGTTGGTCCAAAGCAAGTTGCCCGATCCAATGCAGAGAGCTGCCGCGCAATTGCTCGAAGGCGTTCGGAAACGCTATCCAGGAGAACTGAAGCGTGGTCAATCCCGTAACTTCAGCGAAACCCCGGATAACTTCTGGTACGTTATTGTGCAGCCCCGTGCGGAGGAACTATCTGTTACCGTTCGCGGCACAGTTGACCACTTTTCTCGTGTATCGAAGTTGGAGATCAAAGATGATCGAGGAAATACACGTTTTAAGGTGCGTGGCCCTAACGACGTCGAAGCTGCGCTTGAGCTAATTTTCCACGCTCGGCGTCGATAGTTCCGAGGCGAAGCCGGTTGCCCGCGAAATGAGAGTTTTGGCTGGGGCGCCAGGATTCGAACCTGGGAATGCCGGTACCAAAAACCGGTGCCTTACCGCTTGGCGACGCCCCAACAGGGCAGCGAAGGCGAAACGCCGCTGCCTGAACCGCGCCTGATTAGCAAAGCCTGCCCGGCCCGGCAATGACCCGGCGACTTATTTTTTCACAAAATCCAAGCTTTTTGGATGCCGTGCCAGAGATGGCATGTTAGGGCTTGGCGATGGCGCGGTTGAGGCCGTGGCTCAAGCTGGCATGGCATTTTTCAGGAGGTCTCGATGGCGGACCCGGCATTCGATCTCGATTTTAAGCCGGCCTATGGCGAGGCGGTTGCTGTCGCCCCGCTGATCCAGCGCCTCACCGTCAACAACCCTTCCGCCTTCACCTTCCATGGCACCAATTCCTATATCGTCGGCGACCGTTCCGTCGCCGTCATCGATCCCGGTCCGGAGGATGAGGCGCATTTTCGGGCGCTGATGGCGGCGCTCGAAGGCCGCGAGGTGACGCATATCTTCGTCAGCCATACCCATCGCGATCACTCGCCGCTTGCCCGGCGGCTGAAGGAGGCAACCGGGGCGCTGACGGTGGCCGAGGGCCCGCACCGGGCCGCCCGGCCGCTGCATGTGGGCGAGACCAACCCCTTTGCCGAAAGTTCCGATACGGCTTTTGCGCCGGATATCGCACTTGGCGACGGGCAGAGCCTTTCCGGCGACGGCTGGACGCTTACCGCGCTGCATACGCCGGGCCACACCGCCAATCACGCCGCCTTCGCGCTCGATGGCAGCGGCATCGTCTTTTCCGCCGATCACGTCATGGCCTGGGCCACCACCATCGTCGCACCGCCGGATGGGGCAATGAGCGATTACATGGCCTCGCTGGAGCGGCTGCTCACCCGCGACGACCGGCTGTTCCTGCCCGGCCATGGCGGCCCGGTCACCGATCCCGCCGCCTTCATGCGCGGGCTTCGCGCCCACCGCCGCATGCGGGAAAAGGCGGTTCTGAAACGCATCCGCGACGGCGACCGGTTTATCGCCGATATGGTGAAGGTGATTTATGCCAGCACCGACAAGCGCCTGCATGGGGCGGCCGCACTTTCCGTGCTGGCGCATATCGAAGACCTGATCGAAAAGGGCGAAGTGCGGACGGACGGGGCGCCTTCGCTCTCGGGTGAGTATTTTCCGGCGTAGTGGGGGAGCTTTCGAGGATCGTTCAGCCTCATCTCTTGCCGCATCTTTCGACGTGGGCGAGCGGGTGCTGCTTGTTTCTTCTCCCCGAGGGGAGAAGGTCGCGGCAGCGGGATGAGGGGGCGAGGGTCGAGATAAACGGAGAGCTTACCCCCTCATCCGACCCTTCGGGCCACCTTCTCCCCGGCGGGGAGAAGAAAGAGGTGGCGACCTCTCGTCCTCCATCAAGACGACGCGTAGCGTCAACTACACCTCAGTTATCGTTCAACCCCTGCATTTCCGCATCCAGCGCATCGAGATAGGCCTCGGCAATAGCAGCTCCCATGCCGAGATCGTGCGGGGCGTAGCGCGAGGCGACGCGGACATCGACGATGGTGGTTTCCGCCTCTTCCTTGAGGCGGATGAGAATATCGAAACGCAGGCCCCAGATGCGCGTGCGCGTTTCGCCCTGCATCAGCACCACACCGCTGCCGTTAAAGAAAGTGGGCTGCGGTGCCTCGGCCGGTCGGGCCGTGGGCACCGGCACGATAGAGGGCAGGTCTTCGACAGGCCCCTCTTCAGCCGGCGGCGTCTTGTCCTGTTCTGGAATGCCGGTGGAGGGCGCTTCCTCCGCGCCGATGACGCCTCTCGTGTGGCTGATGCGGATATTCTGGGCGGCGGCCATCTTCTTGGCGGCCGCATAGATGCGGTCGATCGCGCCTTCATAACGGCGGCCGGCGAGGCTGGCATAGGCAATCGCCTGCGCGTCCCGGTCTTCCTTTGCCACCATGGCGGGCCTTGCCAGCCATTGCTGGTTCGCCACCGGCACCACCAGCCATTCCGGCACGTCGGTCAGATCTGTCGAGATGTCGTAGATCTTCGGCTGCTGCCAATAAAGATATGCGCCGTAACCGACCACACCGAGCGGCAGGGCCGATAGAAGAAGAGCGGCAAGTGCTGAAAGCCCGCCCCGCGCGCCCCTTGTCCACAGCCGCTCAAGGCCGATCAGCGCCAGAAGCACCGCCATCAGCGCAATGCCGGCGGCAATCATCAGCAACCCCACAAGGTCAGGCGTCGTCAGCGGCCCGAAACGGTGGATACCGGCGGCGATGAGAAAAAGCGCCAGCGCCACTAGTGCGAGATAGCGGGAAAGATAGGCTGCAACCGAAAAAGGCCGGACGAAACGCACAGTCATGGAAGCGGATATCCGTATGATCGCATTGGCGTAAAAGCGTTGCACCCGAAATCTGGCAAGGGAATCACCTGCATATGATGTCATAGACCGGATTTGCGGCGAGGAAAACAAAGGAGGCGGCCGATCTGCCGGTAAAGCGTGCTCACAACCTCCCAAGACCTCTCTTCCGTTATGCCGGACATGATCCAATGCTGTCCGGGTTGAATTTCTGGGCAGGTCGCTGTCCACTTGAAGTCGGTGATGAAGGGTGAACATTCACTCAACGTCATCCTCGGCCTTGTGCCGAGGATCCAACCACGTCGAATAAAATCAATACGTTGGCGGATCCTCGGGACAGGCCCGAGGATGACGGCGGCGCAATTGACATGACTTTCCTTCTCATCGGACGACGGCGCTCTTCTTTGGTGTCCGGTTAAGGCGAAAATCCGGAAAGCCTATTCGAATGAGAGTCTTGTGTCTTGTCCAGAAATTTAAACCGGACACTGGTCCGGGGTGCGCAACACTCTTGCCAAATGCAGACACTCTCCTGGCCTCCGGTATTGCCCCGACGGACTGAGAGGCCACGGCAACAAGAAACGGGAATATTTTTTTGCGTTGTCGCCGCTTAAGAGAATAATTCCCCGACAATGCAACAAATACGCAAGCTCATCCCTTAATTGCTGAGGAAATCGGCGTATCCTCGGCGACCTCCCTCGAGAATGCGTGTAAAAAGTGCAACATTCTCGTTTTCTTGCACAATAAAGAGACATGTCATGTCACAGGCAACGACGTCCGCCGGCCCCTCCGGGCCTAAACCCTTTTATCGCAATTTCGGCTTTCAGGTTCTGATCGCCATGGTTATCGGCCTGCTGCTCGGGCTTCTTGCGCGCAACATCGGTCCCGATGCTGCCGGCAGCCCGAACGGGCTTTCGGTGACGCTGCAGACCATCGGCAGCATTTTCGTGCAGCTCCTGCGCGCGCTGGTGCCGCCGCTGATCTTCACGGCCATCGTTGCCTCCATCGCCAATCTCAAGAACCTTTCCAATGCGGCAAAGCTGGTATGGCAGACACTTTTGTGGTTCGCCATCACTGCGCTCATCGCCGTGGTCATCGGCATCGTGCTCGGCCTCGTCATTCAGCCGGGCGTCAACACGGCGATTGCCAATACGGCTGCGGCAGCGCCGTCCTCCACCGGTTCGTGGCTGGACTTCCTCAAGGGCCTCGTTCCTGCCAACGTCTTCGGCCTCGAAGCGTCTACCAAAATCAACAACGGTTCCGGCAGCACCTCGCTGAACTTCAACGTGCTGCAGCTGCTCGTGGTATCGATTGCCTTTGGTGTTGCGGCACTGAAAGCGGGCAAAGCGGCGGAGCCGTTCCTCGCCTTCAACCAGTCGCTGCTCGCCATCGTGCGTAAAATCCTCTGGTGGGTCATCCGCCTCACCCCGATCGGCACGATCGGCCTGCTCGGCCGCGCTGTTGACCAATATGGCTGGACGACGCTTTCGCAGCTCGGCTGGTATGCGGCGGCCGTCTATATCGGTCTGGCGCTGGTGCTCTTTGTGGTTTATCCGGCGCTGCTGATCGCCCATGGCCTGAAACCCTCGCGTTTCTTTGCCGGCGCATGGCCGGCCATCCAGCTCGCTTTCGTGTCGCGTTCCTCCATCGGCACGCTTCCCGTTACCGAAACCGTGACGGAAAAGAGCCTGGGCGTGCCGCGCGAATATGCCGCCTTCTCCGTGCCGCTCGGCGCCACCACCAAGATGGACGGCTGCGCAGCCATCTATCCGGCGATTTCAGCGATCTTCATCGCACAGTTCTTCCAGGTGCCGCTCGGCATTCAGGAATATGTGCTGATCGTTTTCGTCTCGGTGCTCGGTTCCGCCGCAACGGCAGGTCTCACGGGCGCAGTGGTGATGCTGACGCTGACGCTTTCGACGCTCGGACTGCCGCTCGAAGGCGTGGGCCTGCTGCTTGCCATCGACCCGATCCTCGACATGGGCCGCACGGCGGTCAATGTCGCCGGTCAGGCGCTGGTGCCCACCATTGTCGCCAAGCGCGAAGGCATTCTCAATGAGGCCGTTTATAACAACGCCAAGGATATCGACGCGCTCGATGACCGTGAAGTAGCACCGGCCTGACAGCGATAATTGTGGGGTGTTTCCGGTAAAACGGGAAACACCCCAGGTCGTTTTCTGCTGTCACAAATAGTATCAAAACCGCCTCCCATGGCGCTTATAAAATCTGCTGCATTCAGCTGGAATGGAACGCGCTTTGGAAATGCTTCGAATGTCCCGCGGTCTCGGCAAACACGACCCAGCTCTTACCGTTCGGCGTATTCTCAAGGTCAATCACGCCGGTGAATTTGGCGCTATTCGTATCTACGGAGCGCAGATATGGATGGCTCGCCGGCTGTTTCCGGAGATCGTGCCCGCTCTTCAGGAAATGCGGGAAGACGAAATTGATCATTGCCGCCGGTTCCGGGACGCCATGCCAGCCAGAAAAGCGAAACCTTGTCGCGTAATGGCATTTTGGAGCCTTGGAGGTCTCGTTCTCGGTTTTCTGACCGCGCTCGGCGGACGCAACATGGTCTGGATTTGCACCGAAGCTGTTGAAAGCACCGTTCACCGCCATCTGGAAGATCAATTGGCCTTCCTGCAAACAAGAGATCCCGAGCTTCACGGGCTTATCGCTTCAATTCAAGAACAGGAATTGGCCCATCTGCAGGAAGCCGAGAAAAACCAGACGACGCGCGGTTTGGGCCACAGGCTTCTGCTGCCGATTATCGGCTTTCTCACCGATCTGATGATCTGGCTCTCGACATGGGGGGATTCGAGCTGGATGCGCGCTGAAATGGCGAGATCCAGACAGTCTGGACGATAAGCGCCGTAGCTGGATACCGACTAAGGACCCGACATGACGGTAGAGAGGTTCTCGTTCCAAACGCAACTTTCCGCGCCAACGCGGCTTTTCCCCGTATGAAAACAGGCGTATCAATCGCGGCAATAAAAGTGCCGTACGGCTGTCATGTTCAAGGGAGAAACAAGATGCGTGTTTCCATCGTCCTCGGTGCGCTTGCCACTATGCTGGCGCTCACCGCCTGCCAGACGCTGACGCCGGAAGAGCGACGGGCGCGGGACGAGGCGACATGCCGGGGTTATGGTTTCCGCCCCGGCACAGACCCGATGGCGGGTTGCCTTCTCGATCTGGAAATGGACCGCCGCGCCGATAACCGCGCCTGGCAGGCGCAGATGAACCGCGACATGTTCTACCGGCCGGTCGTCGTCGAGCGTCAGATCATCGTCCGACAGAACCCCTGACGGGAATAAACGCGACATTGCTTGCCACCTGCCCCTCCTTTGCCCGCGCAGCAAGCGTTGCCTGCGCGGCGGCGAGGCGGGCGATGGGCACGCGGAAGGGTGAACAGGACACGTAATCGAGATCGGCATCCTCGCAGAAATGAATGGAGGCCGGATCGCCGCCATGTTCACCGCAGATGCCGAGCTTCAGTTCCGGCCGCGTCTGGCGGCCACGTTCGGCGGCAATACGGATCAACTCCCCAACACCGTCGAAATCGAGCGAGATGAACGGATCACGTTCGATGATGCCCTTGCGCTGATAGGTATTGATGAAGCGCGCCGCATCGTCGCGGGAAATGCCGAAGGTCGTCTGCGTCAAATCGTTGGTGCCGAAGGAGAAAAACTCCGCGGCTTCGGCGATGACATGGGCGCGCAATGCTGCGCGCGGCAACTCGATCATGGTGCCGGTCAGATATTCGAGCGTCATGCCGGTTTCTTCCGCCACGGCGGCAGCAACGCGATCGATAACCTCGGTAACATAATCCAGCTCCGATCGCAGGCCGACCAGCGGCACCATGATCTCAGGCACAACGGGCGCGCCGGTGATGCGCGCCGCCTCAACGGCGGCTTCGAAAATGGCGCGGGCCTGCATTTCGGCGATCTCGGGATAAGAAATGGCGAGACGGCAGCCGCGATGGCCGAGCATGGGGTTAAATTCGTGCAGCGCATCCAGCCGCTGGCGGAACACGGTCTGCGGCATGCCCATGGCGGCCGCCACCTCGACGATCTCGCCATCGGTCTTCGGCAGGAATTCATGCAGCGGCGGATCCAGCAGACGGATCGTCACTGGCAGGCCATGCATGATCTGGAACAGTTCGGTGAAATCCGAACGCTGCATCGGCAAAAGCTCATCGAGCGCTGCCCGCCTGCCCTTTTCGCTTTCGGCAAGGATCATCTCGCGCATCACATGGATACGGTCGCCCTCGAAGAACATATGTTCGGTGCGGCAGAGGCCGATGCCTTCGGCACCGAAGGCGCGGGCGGCGCGGGCGTCGGCCGGAGTATCGGCATTGGTGCGCACGGTCATGCGGCGCAGATTGTCGGCCCAAACCATCAGCTTACCGAAATCGCCTGACAGTTCCGGCTGCGTCATCGGCACTTCGCCCTTCAGCACCCTGCCGGAAGAGCCATCGATGGTGATGATATCGCCGCGCTTGAGCATACAGCCGACGCCGATCAGCACCTTGTTGCGCATGTCGACACGCATGGAGCCGGCACCGGTAACGCAAGGGATACCCATGCCGCGCGCCACCACCGCGGCGTGGCTGGTCATGCCGCCACGCGTCGTCAGAATGCCTTCGGCGGCATGCATGCCGTGAATATCTTCCGGGCTGGTTTCGATGCGCACCAGAATGACGCGGCGACCTTCGGCTTCCGCCGCAACCGCTTCTTCCGAGGTGAAGACGATCTCACCCGTCGCGGCCCCCGGCGAAGCCGGCAGGCCGGAACCGATGATGGGGCGGGAAATGCCCGGATCAATTGTCGGGTGCAACAGCTGGTCGAGCGATGAGGGCTCGATGCGGCAGACGGCCTCTTCCTGCGAAATCAACCCCGCTTCCACCATATCGACGGCGATCTTCATGGCGGCGCGGGTGGTGCGTTTGCCGGAACGGGTCTGCAACATCCAGAGCTTGCCGCGCTCGATGGTGAATTCCAGATCCTGCATGTCGCGATAATGGTTTTCCAGTCGATTGCAGATGGCCAGAAACTCACTGAACGCCTCCGGCATCAGCTTTTCCATCGAGGGCTTGTCGGAACCCGACGCCAGCCGCGCCGCCTCGGTGATGGATTGCGGCGTGCGGATGCCGGCCACCACATCTTCCCCTTGAGCATTGACGAGGAATTCGCCGTAAAGCTCCGCCTCGCCGGTGGAGGGATTGCGGGTGAAGGCGACGCCGGTTGCCGAGGACGAGCCGAGATTGCCGAAAACCATGGCCTGCACGTTGACCGCCGTGCCCCAATCGCCCGGAATATTGTGCAGGTGGCGGTAGGTTACGGCGCGGTGGTTGGTCCAGCTGGCGAAGACGGCGCCAATCGCACCCCAGAGCTGGACATGACAGTCCTGCGGGAAGGCTTCGCCCAGCTCATCTTCGATCAGCTTCTTGTAAAGCGAAACGACGTGCTGCCATTCGACCGCCGACATGTCGGTATCGTATTCGTGGCCGAGCCGGCCTTTCTCGTCCTCGAGAATTTCCTCGAATAATTCGTGGTCGAGGCCCATGACCACATCGGCATACATCTGGATGAAGCGACGGTAGCTGTCCCAGGCAAAACGGGCGTCGCCTGCATCATGGCCCAGCGCCTCGACGGTGCGATCATTGAGGCCAAGGTTCAGGACCGTATCCATCATGCCCGGCATGGAGGCGCGCGCGCCGGAGCGCACTGAGATGAGCAACGGCGAATGGCTGCCGCCGAAGGTCTTGCCCGTCACCGTTTCCATGCCGTGCAGGCCGGCCATGACTTGAAGCTTCAATTCCTCGGGAAGATCACGGCCGTTCTTGTGATAGAGGGCGCAGGCATCGGTTATGATGGTGAGGCCGGGGGGAACGGGTAGGCCGAGACTTGCCATTTCGGCAAGGTTCGCGCCCTTGCCGCCCAATATTGCAACGTCACCTGCCCTGCCTTCGGCAGCACCATTGCCGAAGGTATAAACCCATTTTTTCATTCCACGCTCTCCACCCAGAAGCGTTGTCATTTTTCTATCATCTACAGCATTGCCAGCATGTTGGGAACGCCGCAACGTACAGTTTACATCGCAGTGCAGCATAATTGCGGCGAATTGCGCGCCAGAATTGCCGCAAACACAAAATAACAGCAGGACTGACGCATTCGTGTAGTGCGCAGAAACGGAGTGTTCCCTAAGCCATTATCATCGCCGACAAAGAGATTATTCATGCAATTTACTCGCCGCCATACGTTGAAATTTGCCGGAATTTCTTGCGCCGCCACGGCGCTGGCCGGTGCGCTCAAGGCCGAGGGCGGCACGCCCGCCGCAAATGCCGCGCCCACCCTGCCCTTTGCCGTGACGACACCCATGCATATCGGCCAGGCCGCACTTCGCGTGCGCGACCTTGATCCGATGATCGATTATTACCGTTCGGTGCTTGGCATGAACGAGGTGGGACGCACGGCGAGAGGCGTGACGCTCGGCGTGGGAAGCGTGCCGCTGCTCGATCTCGTCCACAAACCGGCGGCAGATTTCGAAAGCCCTACCTCCGCCGGCCTGTTCCACATCGCCTATCTGATGCCCTCCCGCAAGGATCTGGCCCGCTGGCTGGTGCATGCGGCGCTCAGGCAGGTGCCGCTTTCCGGTTTTGCCGATCACAATGTCAGCGAGGCGGTCTATCTCAACGATCCCGAGGGCAACGGCATCGAGGTTTACAGCGACCGCCCAAAGGACGCGTGGGTCTGGAGCGGCCGCGTGGTGAAAATGGGCACCGAACCGCTTGATGTCGATAATCTCGTGGCGCTGACCGACACAAAAACCGACCATTACGAGGTCGCCCCGGCCGGGATGCGCATCGGCCATATTCACCTGCGGGTCGGCGAAATCGCCGCCGCCCGTGGCTTTTATGAACAGGCTGTCGGCCTGCAACCGACGCAGGATGCGCGTTCGGACGCATCATTCCTCTCCTCCGGCGGCTATCACCATCATCTGGCAGTGAATAGCTGGAACAGCCGGGGTGCGAAGGAACGCAACGCCATGGAGACCGGTCTCGACTGGTTTTCAATCACCGTTCGCAATCCCGATGATCTCGAGGCGCAGAAGACGCGGCTGCGAGCGGCCGGTTATGTGCTGGTGGAGATGGAAAACGATATGGTGGAGGCGATCGACCCCTGGGGCACGCGGCTGCGACTGGTGCCGGGGTGAGTGGTGGTGGGTCTCTCCATGCATGATGCGGAGTACACTGCGCGATTGACGGTTACGTCGAGTTGAGCGTTTAGAGGGCTTCGCAGCATCTTCTCCTTCCGACGTTCCGGCCTTGGAACGCTACTGTCCGGTTTAAATTTTCAGCGTTGGACACGAATGACGTATTGCCGTCGCCCTATGAATGGCAAACCTCGCCAAACACTCCGACGTCATCCTCGGGCCTGTCCCGAGGATCTGCAACGGCTTGATTTTGTTGACGTGTTTAGATCCTTGGGACAAGCCCAAGGATGACGTCGAGAAAATGCTCAACGCTCACCACTGCCTTCCACGCCATATGAAGTGTCCAGAAATTTAAACGAGACGGCAGTAGCCTTGAGCCGTAATCCAGCCGACGCGCGTCGGCGCGACGGGAAGAGTCTTTTCAGCCCAAGGACTTGGGCTGGCTGGATACCGGCTCAAGGCCGGCATGACGGAGGAGGTTTGCGCCCCGGAAACGATTACCAGCCATGCAGCCACCTCGCCCTATGAACCCGGGAAAAGAAAGCCTTGCGAGGCCACGGCAGCGGCCTCGCAAGGCATTCCATCCGGTACAGGAAACCGGATGGGGGGTCTGGTGAGAGCCCTTGGTTGTTTCGGAAAACATAGCAAAATGCTGCGCATTGTCGCTCACCCGAATGGGTGATACGGCCAGATAAATTCGCGATGGAGAGAAACGGAAAAGGAGCCTCAGACGGCTTCGCGCAATTGCTCGGCGGTCTGCAAATCCACGGAGACGAGTTGCGACACGCCCTGTTCGGCCATGGTGACGCCGAAGAGGCGGTTCATGCGCGCCATGGTGATGGGATTGTGGGTGATGATGACGAAACGGGTTTCCGTCGAGGCCACCATTTCATCCATCAGGTTGCAATAACGCTCGACATTGTGGTCATCCAGCGGGGCATCCACCTCGTCCAGCACGCAGATTGGCGCGGGATTGGTGAGGAAGACGGCAAAGATCAGCGCCATGGCCGTCAGCGCCTGCTCGCCGCCGGAAAGCAGCGTCATGGTCTGTGGTTTCTTGCCCGGCGGCCGGGCGAGGATTTCCAGCCCCGCTTCCAGCGGATCGTCGGATTCGATCAGCTGCAATTCCGCCGTGCCACCGCCGAAAAGATGGGTGAACAGCCGCTGGAACTGCGAATTCACCACGTCAAAGGCGGCGATCAGCCGTTCACGACCCTCGCGGTTGAGATTCTGGATGCCGGCGCGCAGCTTGCGCACGGCATCGATGATATCGTCGCGTTCCTTGATGAGCGCTTCGAGCTTGGCGGAAAGCTCCGCCTGCTCTTCCTCGGCACGCAGGTTGACGGCGCCCAGCCTCTCGCGTTCGATCTTCAGCCGGTCGAGATCACGCTCGACATCGCGAATATCGGGCTTCGGCTGGTCCGGGCCAAGGCCGGTCAGACGCAGGGCCATATGCGGCTCGGTGTTCAGTGTTTCGCGGATGCGGTGTTCAGTCTCCTGCCGTTTTTCGCGGGCGGAAACCAGGCGTTCTTCGGCACGGCCGCGTTTTTCGCGGGCTTCGGCCAGTTCGGAAAGGGCCGTTGCAGCCACTCGGTCTGCACCGCGTTGCAGGTTCTCCGCCTCGGCCAGCCGGTCGGCGGCCTGCCGGCGGGCGTCCTCGGTCTTTTGCAACTCGTTGAGGAGGTTGCGGCGTTTCTCGTCGAATTCTTCCGGCGCTATATCAAGCTCGGCGATTTCATCGCGCGCCTCTTCCTCACGCGCACGCAACGTCGCGATGTGATCGGCCGCACTTGCCGCGCGCGATTGCCAGGTGGAACGCTCCTGCCCTATTGCCTGTATTCTGCGCTGGCGGCTTTCCGCCTCGCGGCTCACGCCCTCGTGGCGGGCGCGGGCCTCCGCCAGAAGACCGCGATCAGTCGCGACCTCCAGCTGGCTTTCGCGCAGCTTGAAATCCAGCACGGAAAGGTCAGGCGCATCTTCCATTTCGATGCGGGCGTTTTCTTCCTGAACGGCGATCTCGTCGACCTGCGCACCGATCTGGTTCAGCGCTTCGGAAACGATATCGCGACGACGCAGCAGATCGCCCGAAGCCCGTTCGGCTGATGTCAGCGCCTCTCGCGCTTCGGCAAGCTGACGGGTCGCGAGCCGGCTCCGGTCCCGCGCTTCCGAAAGCCGCAATTCGCTGCTTCTGATGGCCTCGGTTCTCGCGGCAAGCTGGTCTTCGGCCTCTTCCAGAATGGAGCGAGCCTCATCCAGTTCGGTCTCGATTTCGGCGAGGCGGTTCTTCTGCGACAGGCGAAGTGCTGCAGCGCCCGGGGCATCGGCACTGGCGATGTGGCCGTCCCAGCGGAACAGCGCGCCTTCGCGCGTTACCAGCCGCTGGCCAGCCTTGAGTGAAGGCAACAGGCGTCGGGCTTCCGATACGTCTGCAACGACACCGATCTGCGCCAGGGCGCGGCGCAGGGCATCCGGTGCCTGCGCGTAGTCCAGAAGCGGTTTCGCGCCCTGCGGCAAGGCGGGATCGCCCTCCCCGTCGCCATTGCCGGCCCAATAAGCGGGAGCGCCGGAATCGAGCGGGCTTTCGATATCGTCGCCAAGGGCGGCACCCAATGCCGCCTCAAAACCGCGCTCCACCGTCATTTCTTCCGCCACCGGCGTGAAGCTGCCATTGGCAGCAGCGCCGGAGGCGAGGATTTTGGTGATGGTGCGTGCTTCCGTTTCCAGCGCGTTCAGCCGGTTTTTCGCCGTTTCCAGCGGCCCGCGCGCCAGCGCTTCGGCGGAGCGCGCCTCGGCGACGGCGGCTTCGGCCTCCTCCGCCACGATCAGCGCATCCTCGACCGCGATTTCCGCCGCCTCTACCGCTTCTCGCCGTTCCGAAGGATCGGGAAGGCCGGAGAGTTTCTCATCGATGGTATCGATCTCGGCGGACGCTTCCTGCGACTGCCGTTCCAGCCGGAGCTTGCGGTCGGAAAGATCGCGGATCGCCCGTTCCAGCTGCTGGCGGGCGGCAGCAGCCTCGGCCCGCTCGGCGGTGATGGCGGTGAAAACGGCTTCGCTCTCCGCCAGTTTGACAGCGGCGGTTTCGAAGGCATCGCGCATTTCTTCCGCATGGCGGCCGGAATCGGAGAGGATTTCGAGGAGTTCGGCTTCCTCTTCATCGAGCCGTGCGAGTATCTGGGCATTGTCAGAGACAAGCCGTTCCTCGCGGATGATATCTTCGCCAAGCTGCGAAAGACGGCGCGCCAGCTCGTCACGACGGCGCAAAAGGCGGTTCGCCTCGTCATCCAGCTGGGTGCGGGCGATCTGCAGGCGTTGCAGGGCGGCGGCCACCCGCGCTTCATCCTCGCGCAGTTCCGGCAGTTTCAGGCTGGCGATGCCCTGCTGCTTGGCAGCTTCCATCTGGCCTTGAGCCTTTTCGGCGACGATATTTGTGGCCTGATTGAGCGCGCTTTCCGCCTCGCCTTCCGCTTCCTTCGCCTCCACCCAGCGGATGTGCAGAAGGGTCGCCTCGCGGGCGCGGATATCGGCCGACAGCATCTTGAAACGGTTGGCCTGTCGCGCCTGGCGTTTCAGGCTTTCGATCTGGCTTTCCAGCTGGGCGGTCACATCTTCCAGCCGCTCCAGATTGGTCTCGGCGGCGCGCAGGCGCAGCTCGGCCTCGTGGCGGCGGGAATGCAGGCCGGAAATGCCGGCCGCCTCTTCCAGCAACTGGCGGCGGGCCTGCGGCTTGGCGTTGATGAGTTCGCCAATACGGCCCTGCCCCACCATGGAGGGTGAGCGCGCGCCGGTGGAGGCATCCGCAAACAGCAGCTGCACATCCTTGGCGCGGGCTTCCTTGCCATTGATGCGATAGACCGAGCCGTTTTCACGCTCGATGCGCCGCGTCACCTGAATTTCATCGGCATCGTTGAAGGCGGCGGGCGCGGTGCGGTCGGAATTGTCAAGATAAAGGCCGACTTCGGCGGTGTTGCGGGCCGGGCGATTGCCGGAGCCGGAGAAGATGACGTCATCCATGCCGGATGCGCGCATGTTCTTGTAGGAGTTTTCGCCCATCACCCAGCGAAGCGCTTCCACCAGATTGGACTTGCCGCAGCCATTCGGACCGACGACGCCGGTGAGACCCGGCTCGATGATGAATTCGGAAGGTTCAACGAAGGACTTGAAACCGACAACGCGCAGCTTGTTGAACTTCATGCCGCCATGCTCCGGCCGGAAGACAGGCAATAAAAAACGGGCGAACGGAAATATCCGCCGCCCGTTTCTCTCAGGGTTCGGCGATCAGAGCAGCTTGTCGATGACAGCCGACATGTTTTCAACCGACATGTCTCCCGCATATTTCTTGCCGTTGATGATGAAAGTCGGCGTGGAGTTTATGCCGAATTCCGTCGCACCGCGTTGCATGGTTGCGTTCACATCATCCAGAAGTTTCTGGTTCGTCAAGCAGGCCTCGAAAGACTCCTGTGAGAAACCGGCCATTTTCGACAATTGCAGCAGGGCGGCGCGCGCATCCTGGGCTACAGCCCAGCTCTGCTGCTGCTTGAACAGCATGGAAACGAAGGGGAAATACTGTCCTTCCGGTGCGCAGCGCGCCAGCATGAAGGCGGCAGCAGCGCGCGGATCGAACGGGAATTCGCGCAGCACGAAATAGACCTTGCCGGTATCGATGTATTTCTTCTTGATCTCTTCGAAGGTCTTGTTGTGGAAGTTTGCGCAGTGCGGGCAGGTCATCGACATATATTCGACGATCTTGACGGGTGCGTTGGCATCACCCAGAGCCGCTTCCGGCAGCGGGCCGGGCTTCATCACGGCGGCCATATCCACGTCACCGGTGGATTCAGGCAGTTCCTGCGCCTCGGCGACACCGGGCGTGAAGGCAAACGGCAGGGCCGCGGCAACGGCGGCAAGGGCAACGCCGCCAAGGAGGCTGCGACGGGAAATGGTCAGTTCGGGAAAATGCATGAAAGCACCTGTTGGTAATAGACTCTATTGTCCGTTGATTCCGATATAGCGCCAGCCTGTTCATCACAAGCGGGGTTTTGAACTCTTCTTGTCAAAGAATTGTGACCAGTCAAGGACAGCGCCGTTCGTCAAATCGCCTTGCGTGGCGGTTTCTTCTGCAAGACCGCCGTGCCAAGCCGCTCCACCGCCTTGCGCAGCGCCTCGCTCTCGATGCCTTCCATCATGTCATCGAGACGTTTTGCCGCATCGCCGCGCAGCGGTGGTGGTTTTCTTTTGCGGGCAATGGTTTGGGAAACCGGCTTCTGCACGATCCGGATCTGGCGCACCGCCGGAAAGCCGAAAAAGCCGTTGATGCGGGCGATGAGTTCGCCCTGCGCATGGGTGAGGAACAAAGCGCGGGCGCCTTCGCAGGCAATGGTCAGCACGCCGGGCTGATAACCGCCGCGATCCGGCCCCTCGTCGCGGCGCGGCCAGGTTATCTTTTCCGGCCGGGTGCAATCGGCAAAGTCGTCACCGGCAATCTCGTCCCAGGAGCCGAGCAGCGCGGTGTTGATGCCCGCCCGCTTCGACAGCACGGGATCCATGATGCCGTTGGCGACTTCGGCGATCTGGACGACGCCCTTGCGGAATGAATCTGCGGGTTTCTTCATGCTCTCCTCGACAGAGGCGAAAGACCTCAAGCGGCCGCGCCGTCGTCATCTTCTTCACCGCGCAACAGCGCACGGAATCGCTGCCAGTCCCGGCGGGCGGCCAATCGTATCATTCCAGCCGCCAAACATCCAAAGAGGAAATATCCGGCGGTCAAAAACTGCAGATGCAATATTCCCGGTTTATCGGAGAGAAAGGCAATCACCAACATGCAGACCAACGCGACCGACAGGTATATCCACAGGCCATAGCAAAAAATCGCCCAGAAACCGGATTCAAAAATCCGAAAGCGGCGCGAAGGCTTTTGCCGCGTCCTTTCCAGTTCGCGAACATGCCGGATTATGCGTGCGATCGCCACGGCCACGCCGTTCTGCAACCCGAAACACAGCCGGCCGATGTGGTTCAGCAGGCTCATGATCAGGCACAGCGCCAGCAGAATTCCGATGACATACAGGAGCGGTTGAGGGATATTTTCCAGCAGCGCATCAGGCATAAGGGTCTTCCTCCGAAATCGGATCAGGGGGGCGATGTCATGGTGTTCATCGCCGGATGCGGTTTTCCACCTCGCCGCAACGGGTCTCCTGTTGCAGATTGCCGTGCCGTGTCTATGTTCAGCGGCGATGAACACACATACGCGGCAACAGATATCACATCCGACGGCGGAACACCTTCTCGCATGGTACGACCGGCACCATCGCGAACTGCCATGGCGCACGTCTCCAGCCATGGCGGCACAGGGGAAACGTGCCGATCCCTACCATGTCTGGCTTTCGGAGGTGATGCTGCAGCAGACAACGGTGCAGGCGGTCAAACCCTATTTCCTGAAGTTTCTCGCCGCCTGGCCTGATGTCAAGGATCTGGCGGCGGCGCCGGTCGAGGATGTCATGGCGGCCTGGGCGGGGCTTGGTTATTATGCCCGCGCCCGCAACCTTAAGAAATGCGCGGAAGCCGTGGCGCGCGACCATGGCGGCGTCTTTCCGGACACCGAAGAGGGACTGAAGGAACTGCCCGGCATCGGCGATTATACCGCCGCGGCCGTGGCAGCCATTGCGTTTAACCGGCAGGCGGCTGTCATGGACGGCAATGTCGAACGTGTCATTTCCCGCCTCTTCATCATAGATGCTCCCCTGCCCGGCTCCAAACCCGCAATGAAAGCGAAGGTGGCGGCGCTGACGCCTGCCGACCGGCCCGGCGATTTTGCCCAGGCGATGATGGATCTCGGCGCAACGATCTGCACACCAAAGCGGCCGGCCTGCGCGCTCTGTCCGTTCAATGGCGCCTGTCTGGCGCTTGCCCGTGACGAGCCGGAGCGTTTTCCGGTCAAGGCGGCGAAGAAGGCCAAGCCCGTGCGGCTCGGCGCCGCCTTCGTGGCCGTAAACAAAAGCGGCGAAATCCTGCTGCGGCGGCGCATCGATAGCGGGCTTCTCGGCGGCATGACCGAGGTGCCGACAACGGCATGGACTGCCCGCATGGATGGCGGCACCGATGCGAGCCACGCGCCCTTTGTCGCCGGCTGGCAGGCGGCAGGCGTGATTGTGCATGTCTTCACCCATTTCGAACTGCGGCTCACGGTCTATCGTGCCCAGGTGGCAGATGGCCTTGAAACCGGGCCGGATGACGGATGGTGGGAGCCGGTTACAAATCTTGACGCGCAGGCGCTGCCAACGGTGATGAAAAAAGTCATCACCCAAGCTATTCCATCCGCGTGTCGGCCCGAAAATCGAAATTGATTTTCGACAGGAACGATGCGCAACTCAAAGATTTAGAGCGTCTGAAAGGCGCGCTAATGTTCGATGAAAGCAGGAAGTTTCGATGACCAAGATTGAGCATATCGTATTCGACATCGGCAAGGTGCTGATCCATTACGATCCGCATATTCCCTATAGCCGCCTCATTCCCGATGCCGACGAGCGCAAATGGTTCTTCGAGAATGTCTGCACCCATGACTGGAACCTCGAACAGGATCGCGGCCGCCGCTGGGAAGATGCCGAAGCGCTGTTGCTGGAGCAATTTCCCGAGCGGGAAGAACATATCCGCGCCTTCCGCAAGTTCTGGCACGAGATGGTCTCGCATTCCTATGACGACAGCGTCGCGATCATGGTTGCCCTGATCAACAACGGCCACGATGTGACGATGCTGACCAACTTCGCTTCCGACACCTTTCGCGAAGCGCAGAAGATGTTTCCCTTCCTCACCTTGCCGCGCGGCGTGACGGTCTCCGGCGATGTGAAGCTCCTGAAGCCTGACGTGGCGATCTACGATCTGCACGCCCGGGAATTCGGCCTCAACCCGGCCACCAGCATCTTCATCGACGACACGCTGGCGAATGTGGAAGGCGCCAAGGCTGCCGGCTGGCAGGCCGTGCACTTCACCGGCGCGGAAAAGCTGCGGCAGGACCTGCGCGCCCATGGGGTGGAAGCCTGAAAATGACAGAACGGGCAGCTCCGAGGGAGTTGCCCGTTCCTTGAGATTGCACCGGAAACCCGGGGTTCAGCCCTGTGCGAAGGGCACGGCGACATAGGTCTGCGAATCGCCACGCTGGATGAGCAGCAGAACGGATTTGCGACCGGCCTTGCCCGCCTGCGCGATCGCCGCCTTGGCATCACCCGCCGATTTCACCGCTGTCTGATTGACCGAAACGATCACGTCGCCTGCCTGCAAACCGGCCTCGGCTGCGGGTTTGGAGGGTGTCACGCTTTCGACGATCGTGCCCTTTTCATCCTGCGGGAGATTGAGGGCTTCACGGATCGCCGGGGTGATATCGGCCAGTCCGATACCGATCATCGGCAGGGCTTGCGATGAGGCATCGCCCTTCTGCTGGCCATTGTCAGGGGATGCCTGTGCGCTCTGGGCGTCGTTGCCGCCCACGGTCAGAAGCATGTCCTTGCTTTCTCCCTGGCGCCAGACCGTGACATGTTCCTTCTGGCCGGGCGACAGATCGGCGACCATGCGCGACAGGTCGCGCGGGGACTTGACCGGCTGTCCGCCGAGAGAGGTAATCACGTCGCCGGTCTTGATGCCGGCGCGGCCTGCCGGCGTACCCGCATCGACCTTGGCGACCAGCGCGCCTTCCGCCGTGGCAAGACCGATGGCATTGGCCACGTCAGGGGTCACCGGCTGTATCTGGACGCCGATGAAGCCGTGGTGGATCGATCCGTCCTTCATGAGACGGACAACGACGTTCTGCGCCTGGTCGGAGGGAATGGCGAAACCGACACCGACGCTGCCGCCATTCGGCGAATAGATCGCGGTATTGATGCCGACCACCTTGCCTTCGACATCGACCAGCGGGCCGCCGGAATTGCCGTGATTGATCGGTGCGTCGATCTGGATGAAATCGTCATAGGGTCCGCTATGCAGGTCGCGTCCGCGGGCCGAGACGATGCCGGCCGTGACCGTGGTGCCGATGCCGAACGGATTGCCGATCGCCAATATCTGATCGCCGGCCTTCAGCCTGTCGGAATCGCCCCAGGAAATCACCGCGAGCGGCTTGGGTGAGACGACCTTGAGGACCGCCAGATCGGATTTCGGATCAGCGCCGACAAGCGTGGCGGGAAGCTCCGTGCCATCATCCAGCGTCACCTTGATCGAAGTGGCATTGTCGATGACGTGATTGTTGGTGACGATATAGCCGTCCGGCGAGATGATGAAGCCGGAACCCAGCGCTTCCGCGGTCTGGGACTGGCGCTGCTGCGGCTGCTGTTGCGGCAGGGGAATGCCCTGCTGGCCGAAGAACTGGCGGAATTGCTGGTCGAACGGCGTGGTATCGTCGGTCGCCTGTTCCTGCGTCTTCATTTCCGTGGTGATGGTCACCACCGCCGGCTTGTCGGCGGTAACGATCCCGGCGAATGAACCGCCCGAGGTCACCGGACCGGGAACGGCCGATAATCCGGCCTGGGCAAAAGCGGGTGTGTTATGCAGAAAGACGGGCAGCACAAGCGGTGCGGCGACAAAGGCTGCGCCGAGCAAAGCTGCGATGCGATATCTGCGTAGAATACCGGACATGACGTTTCTCCTTTGTGAGGACATGCTCACGGCCTTAACCGGGAGGGGAGCAGGCTGGGCCGCACCCCGTGCAGCCGGCAGGCGCATGGTTTTTGAGTTTCCATTCGTTGTTTCGAAATCCGCGCGACCCCGTGGGGGATTGGATCGTTCTGACTTTTCTTCGAACCGCCAAAACGATCCAACTGTTTGTCCTGATGGCTGGAGGGCGGGTTCGTGCCCCGTCACCGCTCTCCGGCGCTATCTGCGGCGGCATGGCCGATCCTCGTCACGCGAGGACGGAAAGCCCCGGTCAGCTCATGCGGACGATGTTCCGGTCAAGTTGCCGGACTTCGCCCTGAAGGGTGGCAAATGCCTTCATGGGAATATGGCCACGATGCATTTGGGCGGTTTTCAGCGCCTGGGTACGGATTGCGGACGATTCATTTTCGAGCCTGTGGAAAGCGCTTGTGCTCAACCTGCCCTGCTGGCGTTCAAAATCGATCCGGTGGTCGGCGACACGAAGCTCGTGAAGCACACGAACCAGATGCGGTCTCTGCCCGTAAGCAGCAGGACCCGTATAGTTCATGTACATAGTGTTCATGGACAGGTCGTCATCGTTATGGCGGAAGAAATGTCTCCCACCCCGGTCGAAATCATGGGACCGTTCGCTATGCATTCCGCCGGAGCCGGAATGCTCGCCGTGCGAGTGTTCGGCCGCGAAAGCACCGCCGGTGGCGGCCGCCAGAATGAAGGATGCTATTGTGACTGTCTTGAAAAGCGAGCGCATGGCACGCCTCCTTGTTCATCGCAGGTTGGCCCGCGAATCCGGCTGTCTCGCATCGTCGCGTCGCGATCATTTTGGTCGCCGGCGACACTCAGCCTGGAAGAATATGTACTCCCCGCCGTGTATAGCGTCACGTTAATCTTCCGTAACGCGCAGGACATCTATTGTTAAGGCTGGGGAACTCGTCGCGGCCGGGCGGAGCGTCATGAATGGCTGATGAAAAGCCCGCGCAGGCCCAGAAAAGAAAATTGGCGCAGGCGGAAATGGCGGTCTCCGGCCTGCGCCAGTCCTGCCGCAAGCGGCATGGGACAGCAATGTTTTCGTGATCTGTCCGAACCGGATTTTCACAACCACTGCTTTGACCCAGACAGTATGGGCCGTCTCTTGCGCGAAACTTGTCTGGCTAAAGTTTTATATTCGAAAATACCAACGCCCGATACCGAGGTGCCGGGCGTTGGTCGTTCTCCATCCGGGACTGAAGGTACTAAACCGGACAGAGACGTATTCTGACAAGGGCGGGCGGTGGATCGTCCGTCTACAGCCTCCAAGGCTTTTGACTATTCGGCCTTTGCCATTTCACTGCGAATGATCGTTCTCAGATCATCGATCGGCTTCAATTCGTCGCCGTCCTCGAAATGCCAGAACGTCCATCCGTTGCATGCGTCGAGACCCTGCACCTTCGCGCCGAGGCGGTGAATGGAGCCGGCTGTCCCACCGGATGCCAGGGTACCATCCGCACGAATAATGGCGCTATAACGGCGTCTTGCATCCGTCAGAACCTGGCCGGGGCGAACGAGGCCGCTTTCTACCAGCGTGTTGAAGGCCACGCGCGGCTCAGCCTTCTTGCCGGTCATGACCGTCAGTTCGGCTTTGCCAAGCGGTTCGACGGCGGCGATGCGGGCGGAAGCCGCGTCGATATAATCCTGTTCGCGCTCGATGCCGACGAAGTGGCGGCCGAGACGCTTTGCGACAGCACCCGTGGTGCCGGAGCCGAAGAACGGGTCGAGCACGATGTCACCCGGTTTGGTGGAAGCCATGATGATGCGCGCCAGCAGCGCTTCCGGCTTCTGGGTCGGATGCACCTTCTTGCCGTCGTCACCCTTCAGCCGCTCATGGCCGCTGCAGATCGGGAACAGCCAGTCGGAGCGCATCTGCACATCGTCGTTGGAAGCCTTCAGTGCATCGTAGTTGAAGGTGTAGCTTTTGGCTTTCGGATCACGGCTTGCCCAGATCATGGTCTCATGGGCGTTCTGGAAACGGCGGCCCTTGAAATTGGGCATGGGATTGGTCTTGCGCCAGACGATATCGTTGAGGATCCAGAAATCGAGGTTCTGGAGCATGGCGCCGACGCGGAAGATATTGTGGTAGGAGCCGATGACCCAGATGGTGCCGTTCGGTTTCAGCACGCGGCGGCAGGCGAGCAGCCAGGCGCGGGTGAAGGCGTCATAGGCGTCGAAGGAGGCGAACTGGTCCCATTCGTCATCGACAGCATCAACCAGCGACTGATCGGGCCGGTGAAGCGTGCCGCCAAGCTGGAGATTATAGGGCGGGTCGGCGAAGATCGCATCCACCGACTGGCTCGGGAGGGCATCCAAGGCAGCGACACAATCACCTTTGATGATGCTGTCTTTCCAGGCGTCACTCTCGCCCGCACGATCAAAACCGGCACGCCGAAAATCGGCCAGCGGAAAAACTGCTGCCATTGGTACTCGCTCCATACGCTTACTCTCTACTGACGCTTATGGTTACCGAAGATGGTTATCAAAGCCTGAACAAGTCACGGAAAACGCAAAATAAATGGCTGTGGCGCCCGCCATGGGGGATTTGCGGCGATGGGCGGGGAACCCGAAGCGGCGCAAAAACGTTGTGCACAACGGGTTAGTCTGTCGCGCAGTTCGACGCGGCAGGAAGACGGCAATGGCAAGGGGTGATCCGCAATGGGGTCGATGATGAAAATGGCTTCTTTTTCCGTAAATGTCGTATGCGCTGCGCTTGTCGTTGCGGCGCTGCCGTTACCATTGCGGGCGCAGGCGCCGTCGGCGCAATTTAACGTGGTGACGGATGCGGTGCTGTTCGATGGCGGCCCCTCGCTTGGCAACAGCAACAGGGTGCGTTGGGATTTCTACAAGACCGACCGGGCCGGAGCGCGCACCGACGAAAATGCCGGCGGCTCCTATGACGCCACCTTCGAGGCAAAGCTGCCGGCGGGCAAATATGTCGGCGTCGCAGCGCTGGGCAATGTGAGCCGCGAAGTTGCCTTCGAGGTGAAGGATGGCAGCGTTGCAAGGCCGAAGGTGAATTTCGATGCGGCGGAACTGACTGTCGTGCCGAAACGCAGCCCCGACGGCGATGTGGAAAGCCAGGCGAAAACCGAAATCACCAAGGGCGATTTCAAGGACAGCGTCTATGGCCAGAATGCGGTCTTCGTGCCGGCGGGCGAGATTGTTCTCACCGGCAGCATCGGTCCGGCGCGAGTGCAGGAAACACTTGCCGTCAAGGCCGGCGAAACGATCAGCCACGAGCTCGTCATCCCGAGCGGCGTGGTGGTTGCCAAGGCGGTTTATGCGCAGGACGGCAAAGCGGTTGAAACGGACGACATACGTTTCGAGGCGATGTCGGGCAAGGAAACGCTTGATGGCACCCGCCAGACCATCAACGGCATTTACGGCACGGGCAAGATGATGGAAATGCCGGCAGGCGATTTCGTCATGCGGGGCCGTCTCGGCAAGGTGACGGTGGAACAGCCATTCACGGTGACCGCCGGAAAACGCTCGGAAATCACCGTTAATCTCGATGCCGGCGTTCTTGCCATCACCGCTCCCGGTGCGGAGCGGATTGATATCGTCGAGACCACCAAGGATCTTCAGGGTACGCAGAAGGAAATTTCCGGCCGCTACGGCACACAGCATCAGGAAACGCTGCATCCCGGCGATTATTCGGTGAAGGTAAGCTACGACAAGAAATCCGGGCGCGACCCGAAAGAGATCAAGGCAACGGTCAAGGCGGCCGAGCGGACCGAGACGAATGTGCCGGAGTAATGGCCCAGCCCCCTGCCCTCATTCCTGTGCCCGTCACGGGGATGAGGGTTTGGAATGTCGAACATCACAATTTCCGGCCATGCGGCCCATATTTGGGCCTGAGCATCGGATGCTTCGCAAACCGCGCCGCATCCTTCGGCACTGTCTGTAACGGCTCGCCGATCTTCACGCCCACGAAGCCAGATGCGGCGATGCGGTCACACAGCCTTATCCACTGGCAACCACGACAGGCCTGCCGGATGTCTCCCGCAGCGAAGGCAAGACGCATGTTCGCAAGAAAATCCGGCGTTGCCCGCAGCCGCTTGCCGCCGGTCAGTGCCTCACCCAAAAGCGCTGACACCGAAAGCCTGGCCGCCTCGTCCCGCTGCGCCACTCCTTCGTTAAAACAGTGCGCATGGCTTTCGCAGAGCAGGCCGGTGCAGATATCATCCGGTCCGTCCACCAGCTCGATATCCTCCTCACCCGCATTCAGGCGGGCGGCGACACGGTCGTAATTTTCGACGAAGCCCGAGGTATAGCCCTTGCCGACATAGGTCAGCATACAGAGAAGGTGGTGGGGGCGCAGCCGGACAGTCACGGGCGGCCGCCTATCCGACAATCGCAAAGGCGTCGCGCACCGAGCCGGACGAGGTGCGGATGGCCTTGCGGCCGATCCATTGCACATGTCCGTCGAGAATGCGCACCGCCTCCTCTGCCCTGCCGCCGCGCAGCGCATCGATGATCGCCCGGTGATCGGTATCCGTGCGACGCTCCCAGCCGGCCCGCCAGGCGGAAAACAGGAAACGAGCGCTTGCCGCATGCAGGCCGTCGATCGCTTCCATCAGGCGCGGCATGTTGCAGGGCGCGGTGATGAGGCGATGGAAGCGGCGATTGGCCTCTTCCCAGTGCTGCACGTCAACGGCGCTATCACCTTCCAGCGTCGCGGCCTCGGCCTGATCGAGAATGGCTGACGTCATGTTTGGAATGGCGTGGCGCAGCGCCAGAACCTCGAGCGCAGCGCGCATTTCTGCCACTTCGCGCACATCGTCAAGGCCGAAATCCGCCACCCGGACACCCCGGCGCGGAATGCTGGCGGCGAGCCCCTGCGCTTCCAACCTGCGAAACGCTTCGCGAACCGGCACATGCGACGCGCCGAATTCGGCGGCGATATGATCCTGCCGCAGCCGTTCGCCCGGCGACAGCTCACCGCGGACGATGCGGTCGGCGAGCGTGCGGCTTATGCGTGCGGCAATGGTGTCTTCAGGTGTGGTTTTCACTGGCTTGGGCATAATATCCCATAACGCATATGCCGCGCGACTGTGTAGCTGTTTTTGCAGGGTCCAGATGCGTAAAACCGAATATTCTAAATCAGTCAGCTGCTTATATTCCCCCCGTATTCGGAACGGGCAAGCTATGAGCCCGGTGGGACCGACCCTTGCGGGTGAGCCGGTTGAGCTTGGCGCGGACATGGTCTAAAAGCCCGGCATCACTTTTTCCAGGCACATTCGATACAGGGAGCGCCCATGAGCGGCTTCGACCTCATTATTTTCGACTGCGACGGCGTTCTGGTCGATTCCGAAATCATCGCGGCGCAGGTGGAATCCCGCCTTCTGACCGAGGCCGGTTATCCGATCTCCGTCGAGGAAATGGGCGAGCGCTTTGCCGGCATGACCTGGAAGAACATTCTTCTGCAGGTGGAAAGCGAAGCCAGCATTCCACTCTCCGCGTCGCTTCTCGACAAGTCGGAAAAGCTGCTCGACATGCGGCTGGAACGGGACGTGAAGATCATCGAGGGTGTTAAATTCGCCCTGTCGCGCCTGACGACGCCGCGCTGCATCTGCTCGAACTCTTCGAGCCACCGCCTCGACATGATGCTGACGAAAGTGGGCCTGAAGCCCTATTTCGCACCGCATATCTATTCCGCCAAGGACCTCGGCGCCGACCGCGTGAAGCCGAAGCCCGACATCTTCCTGCATGGCGCGGCCCAGTTCGGCGTCTCGCCCGACCGTGTCGTCGTCGTCGAAGATTCCGTCCATGGCATCCATGGTGCGAAGGCCGCCGGCATGCGGGTCATCGGCTTTACCGGCGCATCCCACACCTATCCGAGCCACGCCGACCGGCTGACGGATGCGGGCGCGGAAACGGTGATTTCGCGCATGCAGGACCTGCCCGCCGTGATTGCTGCGATGGCGGAGTGGGAAGGCGCTTTCTAAGTTGTGAAAGCGCTTCTTTCATGATCTGAGTAGCTACATTGATCTTTTAATAAATGTAGCTACATTAATTCATGAAAATTATATGGGACGAGCCCAAGAGGCTCGCCAATATCGAGAAGCACGGCTTCGACTTTGAAGATATCGATGGGTTTGACTGGGAGAACGCCATCATCGAGAAAAGCCTCACTGAACCGGGAAGTTCGCGTTTCAAAGCGATCGGATATTTTCGGGACGGGACTATGGCCGTTGTTTTTGCGACTGTCGGGACAGAAGCAATATCCATCATCAGCTTCCGACGGGCGAGTTCCAGGGAAAGAAGGAGGTTGCCATGGCCAAAGTTGCAAAACTGAAAGAATTCAAACCCGGCCGCGGCTATACCGAAGCGGATTGGGACGCCGTCGATTTCCCGGAGATGACGGATGAGGAGCTGGCAAATGCACGCCCCGCCCGAGACGTTTTGCCTCCTGCTTTCTTCGAAGCAATTGATGAATACAGAAAGACGCGTGGCCGCCCGCCGGTGGATAAGCCGAAGAAACAGGTAACATTGCGCCTCGATGAAGACGTGGTGGAGCGTTTTCGCGAAGGTGGCAAAGGATGGCAGAGCCGCATCAACGAGGCCTTGCGAAAGGCAGCTGGTATTTAAATCCGTTGCCATTCAAAAAAAACCGGAGCCCGCAAAAGCAGCCTCCGGTTTTTTACATTTCGCCCGTCAAATCACCGGCGCTTGGTCTTGGCCTTTGCGCCCTGCTCCGCGAAGCCGATGTAGACGCTGACCGACTTCGGTGCGCCGCCGGGTCCATTGGGAATGGCCACGTGGTCATTGTTGAAGATGAACTGCGTGCCAGCGGAGCCTGCCGGCACGTCGATGGCGAAATTGGTCGTTTCGCCGTAAATTTCACCGTCACCGTCCTTTACCGTCACGCGGATCGGAACCGTTACGCGGCCGGGCTTGGCCATCGGGCCGGGAACGAGACGACCCTGGGCCAGCACGTTCACCGTCAGCGTGGATTCGTTTGCAGTGCACGAGCGCGTCGTATCTGACAGCGAGACCTGATAGGCGAGCTTCTGCGGATCGTCCTTGGCGCCACCGGCATAAACGCGGTGGACGGCGCTGGCGTCGAGAACCGTGACCGTCGGGCAGTTGGCCTGCACCACCGGGGCAACGGCATTGGCCTGCGCCGCAGGAGGGTTGACGGCAAGCGAGTCCGACGGATTGGAGGAATTGCATCCTGCAACGACGGCCAGAAGCGACATCGCGGCGGACAAACGCAAGAAATTCCCTGACACTCTTCTAATTCCCTCTCCATTGTCCCGGAACCGAACCGGAGACGCTGTTTATTGACCTTTCACGCAGGTTGGCGATGGTCTATAGCAGCGACGCCGGAAAAAATCGATTGGCATGTTCGGTTTTGCTTGAATTTTCAAAAAAGCCCTTCATTACCTCGCCAATCGCCTCATTTCCGTGAGACGCTGCTGGAAAATATGCCGAAGATCGGCGACGGACATACCGGTTAAGGACAGGGGACTATCTCGTGAAATATGTATCGACCCGGGGTGCGGCCCCTTCGCTTGGTTTCTGCGACGCGCTTCTGGCGGGCCTTGGCCGTGACGGCGGGCTTTACGTGCCGCGCGAATGGCCTTCCATGACGAAGAAGGAAATCCGCAACCTGCGCGGCAAGTCCTATCAGGACGTCGCCTTCGAGGTTCTCCATCGTTTCACGGGCGGCGAAATTCCGGCCGACAAGTTCAGGGCGATGATCGACGACGCCTATGCGACCTTCCGTCATCCGGCCGTCGCGCCGCTGACGCAGACCGGCCCGAACACCTTCGTGCTGGAGCTTTTCCACGGCACCACGCTCGCCTTCAAGGACGTGGCGATGCAGCTCCTCGCCCGCCTGATGGACTATACGCTGGCTGAGCGCGGCGAGCGCGCCACCATTGTCGGCGCCACCTCGGGCGATACCGGTGGTGCTGCGATAGACGCCTTTGCCGGGCGCGAGCGCACCGACATCTTCATCCTTTTCCCGAATGGCAAGGTCTCTCCGGTTCAGCAGCGCCAGATGACGACCTCCACCGCTTCCAACGTGCATGCGCTGGCGATCAACGGCAATTTCGACGATTGCCAGACGCTGGTGAAGGAGATGTTCAACGACGTTAAGTTCCGCGACAGCGTGAAGCTTTCCGGCGTCAACTCCATCAACTGGGCGCGCATCATGGCGCAGGTGGTCTATTATTTCACCGCCTCGCTTTCGCTCGGCGGCCCTGACCGGAAGATTTCCTTCACCGTTCCGACCGGCAATTTCGGCGATATCTTTGCCGGTTACGTCGCCAAGAAGATGGGCCTGCCGATCGACAAGCTGGTCATCGCCACCAATGACAATGACATTCTGGCGCGCACGCTGAAGACCGGCCGTTACGAGATGCGCGGCGTGAAGCCCACCACCTCGCCCTCGATGGACATCCAGATTTCTTCCAACTTCGAGCGTCTGCTGTTTGAAGCCTATGACCGCGATTCCGCTGCGGTGAAGGCATCGATGGATGGTCTGAAGCAGTCCGGTGCGTTTGAAATTCCGCCGAAGGCACTGAAATTCATCAAGAAGGATTTCCGTGCCGGCCGCGCCACCGAAAAACAGGTGGCCGCGACTATTCGCGAGACACTTGAGAAGTCCGGCTACCTGATCGACCCGCATACGGCGACCGGTGTTTTCGTGGCGGAAAAGCATGAAAAGGCGGGAAGCCCGATGGTGGTTCTGTCCACCGCCCATCCGGCTAAATTCCCGGCAGCTGTAAAATCCGCTTGCGCAATCGAGCCTGCGCTTCCAGTATGGCTAGCTGACATTATGAACCGGGAGGAGCGTTTCGACATTCTGGACGCAGAGCTGAAAGCCGTGGAAACCTTCATTGGCCAACATGCACGCGCCGGCAAATAGAGACGCGGAAAGACGTTGAGTATGAGAGTTAATGTGACCCGGCTTTCGTCCGGGTTGACCGTTGTGACGGAAAGAATGCCGCATCTCGAAAGCGTTGCTCTTGGGGTGTGGATCAAATCCGGATCCCGCAACGAGACGACTGCCGAACACGGCATCGCCCATCTACTCGAACATATGGCGTTCAAGGGCACGGCGCGCCGCACCGCCCGGCAGATCGCCGAAGAGATCGAAAATGTCGGCGGCGAAGTCAACGCCGCGACATCGACGGAAACAACCTCCTATTATGCCCGCGTCCTCAAGGACCATGTTCCGCTCGCCGTCGATATCCTTGCCGATATTCTGACGGAATCTCTCTTCGACGAAGACGAGCTGGAGCGGGAGAAAAACGTCATCCTCCAGGAAATCGGCGCTGCGACCGATACGCCCGACGACGTGATCTTCGACAATTTCTCCGGTGTCGCCTATCGCGACCAGACCATTGGCCGCCCGATCCTCGGCACGCCGGACACCGTGCAATCCTTCACGACAGGCCAGATCAGACATTATCTCGCCCGCAACTACACGACGGATCGCATCTTCGTCGTTGCCGCCGGCGCTGTCGATCACGAAAGCTTCGTGAAGCAGGTGGAAGAGCGTTTCGCCTCGCTGCCGCAACTGCCTATCGCCACGCCGGTGCTTGAGAAGGCGATCTATACCGGCGGCGAAATCCGCGAAACCCGCGACCTCATGGACGCGCAGGTGCTTTTAGGCTTCGAGGGCAAGGCCTATCACGCCCGCGATTTTTATTGCTCGCAGATTCTCGCCAATATTCTCGGTGGCGGCATGTCGTCCCGTCTGTTCCAGGAAGTGCGCGAATATCGCGGCCTCTGCTATTCGGTCTATGCCTTCCATTGGGGCTTTTCCGATACCGGTATCTTCGGCGTGCATGCGGCCACCGGCAGCAATGACCTGCCGGAACTGGTGCCCGTCATTCTCGATGAGCTGCGCAAATCGTCGCAGACCATCCATCAGGAAGAAATCGACCGCGCCCGGGCGCAGATTCGCGCGCAATTGCTGATGGGGCAGGAAAGCCCAGCCGCCCGTGCGGGCCAGATGGCCCGGCAGATGATGCTTTACGGTCGGCCCATTCCCAATGAGGAGATGATGGAGCGCCTTGGCGACATCACGCGTGAACGCCTGACCGATCTTGCGGGACGGCTGTTTTTCGATACAGTTCCGACATTGTCCGCAATTGGCCCGCTTGAACATCTGCCGCCTCTTTCAGACATCACTGCCGCGCTTTCTGCGCAGCAGCCTGCAAGGATAAAGGCGAACGGCTGAGAAAATGGCGGTTTCTTCCGCACAGGGATGGTGAATGCTGCGTTTTCTTTCCCGACATAACGACACGCCTGAACTGCGCAGCGCCGACCATCTTCTCAGACTGCCGCGCTACAGCGATTTCAAGCAATGGCATGTGCTGCGCTCCGAAAGCCGGCAGTTTCTTCAGCCCTGGGAACCCACCTGGCGCCCTGATGAATTGACCGAAGGCTCCTTTCGCATGCGCGTGGTGCGCAACGGGCAGGAGTTTTCTTCCGGCACCGCCGTCTCGTTTCTGCTGTTCGAAAAGGAGACCCTCCTCGTCGGCGGCATCACCATCGGTTACATCCGCCGGGGTGCCGCGCAAAGCTGTATGATCGGCTATTGGACAGGCGAACGGCACGCCGCAAAAGGCCATATGTCTGCCGCATTAAAATTGGTAATACCCTATATCTTCAACGGACTTCAGTTGCACCGTATCGAGGCAGCCTGTATTCCGGAAAACTTCAAAAGCATCCGGCTTCTCGAAAATGCCGGGTTCCAGCGGGAAGGTCTCTTGCGGGAATATCTGAAAATCAATGGCCAATGGCGGGATCATATGATGTTTTCCCTTCTTGCCGACAAGCAAAGCTCCGGCGGAACGAAGTACGATACATGACCTACATTCACCCTGAGCCATGCCTTGCGAAACGTCTGGCGGCAATCGCGCTGGCTGTACCGTTTTTCCTGCTGTTCCTGCTTTTCTCTTCTTATTCCTACGCTTTCGAGCCGGTGAAGATTTCCCGCGACGACACCGCGCTTGATCTGACTGCCACCACCGATATCTATGCCAATCAGGGCGAAGCCTTTCAGGTCTCGACCGCGCCCGGCCCCGACGGCATCCGCCGCCGTATCGAGGTGCGCGCCAGTTCCACCGACCACCAGGGCGACTGGGCGGTTTTCGCGCTCGCCAACGTGTCGGAAGAACAGCTGGAGCGCGTCATCGTCGCCCCGCATTTCCGCCTCGTGAATTCCAAGCTGTTCTGGCCCGATCTCGGCTCGCAGCGCATCATGGCGATCACGCCGAGCGAAGGCTTCGCGCTCGACCGGCAGCCGAGCCCGGATGCCGACGTGTTCCGCATCACGCTCAATCCCGGCTCCGTCATCACCTTCGTTGCCGAGCTTTCCACGCCGCAGCTGCCGCAGCTTTATCTGTGGGAACCGGAAGCCTACAAGGACACGATCAACGCCTTTACGCTCTATCGCGGCATCGTGCTCGGCATTGCCGGCCTGCTGGCCGTACTTTTGACCATCCTTTTCGTGGTCAAGGGCACTTCGGTTCTGCCGGCGTCCGCCGCGCTCGCCTGGGCGGTTCTCGCCTATATCTGCGTCGATTTCGGCTTTCTCGAAAAACTCATCACCGTCACCTCAAGCGACCAACGAATATGGAGGGCGGGTGCCGAAGTGGCACTCGCCTCCAGCTTCGTGGTCTTCCTCTTCACCTATCTCAACCTCAACCGATGGCATGCGCATCTGGGTTATGCGACTTTTGCCTGGGTCGTGGGTCTGGCGCTGCTATTCGGTGTTGCTATCTACGATCCATCGGTCGCCTCGGGTATCGCCCGCGTATCCTTCGCGCTGACAGCGACCGCCGGCATCGCGCTCATCATCTATCTCGGTTTCAACAAATATGACCGGGCCATCTTGCTGGTTCCCTCCTGGGCACTGATCCTCGTCTGGCTGTTTGGTAGCTGGCTGACGGTGACGGGGCAGCTGGACAACGACATCGTGCAGCCGGCGCTTGGCGGCGGGCTGGTGCTGATCGTGCTTCTGATCGGTTTTACCGTGATCCAGCACGCCTTTGCCGGCAGCGCCTATCAGCAGGGTCTGTTTTCCGACCTCGAACGCCAGTCGCTGGCCCTGACGGGCAGCGGCGACACGGTCTGGGACTGGGATGTGACGCGTGACCGTATCGTCACCACGCCTGACATTTCCAACCGGCTTGGGCTGGAACCCGGCACCATGCATGGCGCTGCGCGCAACTGGCTGCCGCGCCTGCATCCTGACGATCGCGACCGGTTCAAAGCGACGCTCGACGTGCTGCTCGACCATCGCAAGGGCCGTCTCAACCACGAATTTCGCATTCGCGCCGAAGACGGGCATTTCCACTGGCTGCAAATCCGCGCCCGTCCGGTTCTCGGCTCCAATGGCGAAATCATCCGCTGCGTCGGTACCATCACCGATATTACCGAGCAGAAAAATTCGGTCGAGCGGCTGTTGCAGGATGCGATGAACGACAATCTGACCGGGCTTCCGAACCGGCAGGTCTTCCTCGACCGCCTGCAATCGATCCTCAATCTTTCACCCGACAGCGAGGGCGTGCGCCCGACGGTGATGGCGATCGATATCGACCGTTACAAGCTGGTCAATGATACGCTCGGCATTGCTGCCGGCGACAATATCCTCATCGCACTGACGCGGCGTCTGCGCCGGCTGCTGAAACCGCAGGATACGCTGGCGCGTCTCGGCGGCGATGAATTCGGCCTGATCCTGACCTCGGAGCGCGATCCGCAGCGTGTCGCCGATTTTGCCGATGCGGTGAACAAGGCGATCATGGTGCCGATCAATTTCGCCAATCGCGAAATCATCCTCACCGCCTCCATCGGCCTCGTCTCGTGGATCGACCAGCAGGAAAGTGCGGCCGGTCTGCTCAGCGACGCGGAGCTGGCCATGTACCGCGCCAAGCGCGCCGGCGGCAATCGCGTCGAACCGTTCCGCCCCGCCTTCCGCACCTCAGGCACCGACCGCCTGCAGATGGAAAGCGACCTGCGCCGCGCCATCGAACGCAAGGAGCTGTCGCTCGCCTATCAGCCGATCGTCAAGCTTGACGATGGCGAGCTGGCCGGCTTCGAGGCGCTGATGCGCTGGGAGCACCCCAAGCGCGGCAATATTCCGCCAAGCGAGTTCATTCCGATTGCGGAAGCCTCCGGCCTGATCGAACCGCTCGGCATGTTCGCGCTCGAACGGGCGGCCACCGACCTGATGGATTGGCAACATGCCATCGAGAAGATGCCGATCTTCATTTCCGTCAATATTTCCAGCGCGCAATTGCTGAACAACGAATTGTACAACGATGTGCGTGGCATGCTGACCCGCACGCGTTGCAATCCGCAGCAGCTGAAGCTGGAACTGACGGAATCCGTCGTCATGGAAAACCCGGAACAGGCGCGGCTTGTACTTTCCAAGCTGAAGGAAACGGGCTTGAGCCTCGCCATGGACGATTTCGGCACGGGCTATTCGTCACTCGCCTATCTCACCCGCTTCCCCTTCGACACAATCAAGCTCGACAAGGCGCTGGTGGCCAATACCAGCGACAAGCGCAACGTGCTCCTGCGCTCCGTCATCGCCATGGCGCGCGCGCTCGACATGCAGGTGGTGGCGGAAGGCATCGAAACGCCTGAAGATGCGGCCGAGCTTTCACGCATGAACTGCCATTTCGGCCAGAGTTTCCTGTTCGGTACCCCGGTCTCCGGCGATGCGGCGCTGAAGCTGTTGCGGGAGCGGTTCCAGCCGACGAAGCGGGCTTCGTAAGGGGACGGGGCGCGGTGATGTGTTGTGCCCTCGATGAGTGCGACGTCATCCTCGGGCCTGTCCCGAGGATCTAATCACGTCAACAAAATCAAAACGTTGCAGATCCTCGGGACAAGCCCGAGGATGACGGAGGAGAGGTGGTCGCTTTTCTCTCGCCTCGGATTTTTTCTACCTGCAAGCCAACGGGACAACGCAGATCCAGGCCGGGCATTCACTGCACTACCACATTCTGCCCTGCCATCGGCGCTTCATCCGCCGCCACCTTCCCATGCAGGAGGTCGTGAATGAACTCCATCTTGGTCACCACCGGCGGCGTCAGCACGAAGGGGTAGAGGTCCGCCTCCCCCATGCTGCGCTGGATGGAATTGATGGCGACACTGAGCGGGATCCAGGCCTTGACCAACTGTGCGGCACTGCGGGCATTGTAAGGATCGAATGTCACTTCGGCTGCCATTTCCTCATGCCCATCAGGATCGATTGCGACGCCGAAGGCGCGGGCGGTCTCAAGCGTATCGACGATATGCAGGTAATGGGCGAAACATTCGGCGAAATCCTCCCAGGGGTGGACGGAGGCGTAAGAGCTTATGAACGTCTCCTGCCAGTCGAGGCGCGGCCCCTGTTCGTAATTGCGTTGCAGCGCCGCAGCGTAGTCCTCGCGGTCATCACCGAACACCGCGCGGCAGGCCTCCAGCCGGTTCGCATCGCGCACCAGCTTGTTCCAGATGAAATGCCCGACCTCATGGCGGAAATGGCCAAGCAGGGTGCGATACGGCTCATTCATGTTGGTACGCACCTGCTCGCGCGTCACATCGTCGGCTTCCGCGGCGCGGATTGCGATCAGGCCTTCATCATGCCCGGTCATTGCCGGAATAACCGAGCCATCGGGTGCCACTTCATCGACCAGAAAGTCGAAGACAAGTCCACCGGCCGGATCAACATCACGGTTGGGATGTGGCAGGCCGAGCCGCAGGATCGAATAAAACAGGTGCCGCTGCGCCTGGCTGATGCGGCGCCACTGTTCGATCCCCTGCTCCGTGGCGATGTCCGGCACCAGACGATTATGGCTGCAGGCGGGGCAGAAGGCACTGTCGCTTTCCGCCGGCACCGCCCAATTGCAGATGTCGTTCACCTCATTGGCGCAGAAACGCACATGTTTTTGCGGCTCCACAACAATCTGCCAGTTCGGTTCGCCGGCCGGCGCCAGCGCTTCCATGGAAAGGCGCTCCGGCACGAAGGCAAGGCGATGACCGCAGGAGACGCAGAAACGATTGTCAAAATGGACCGGCTGGCCGCAGGATGCGCAGGAAAAAAGTCTCATTGATGAAACCCTTGCGATGGATCAGTTGGGAGAAGGCAAACATACGATGTCACCATGAACGGCGTAACAAACCCGTCGTTCCGGCATCCCATACGACAAGAGCGCATGTGCGATAACACATGCGCTCCAAGCGCCGCATCGTTAGAGAGGCGGAAGACTGTCAGGCGGCATTACATCCGGTCGACAGCGCCCTTGACGGCATCCTTGGCCTTGCCAACACTCTTCTGTACCTTGCCCTTGGTTTCCTGGGCGGCACCCTTGGCGCGCAGCTCGTTATTGCCGGTGGCTTCGCCGACGCTCTTCTTGACCTTGCCAGCAACTTCGTTTGCCGTACCGGAAATCTTGTCTGATGTGCTACCCATCTTACTGCTCCCTAGTTGAGCCGTACTGTCTGTCCGGCTTTCCGGGTGACTAACGTGAGGGAGCAGGATTTGGTTCCCACATATAATGATATGCGGGCGGCAGAAAATATACGCCCGCCAAATTTACGCGTGGCCGGCATCGGTGGAGAGCATGCGCGCATCAACGCCCATCAGGGCCAGCGCCCGCTCATATTTATTGTCCAGCCCGCGATCGAAAATCAGATCTTCCGCCGCCGGGCAGTTGAGCCAGCCATTATTGGCGATCTCGTTTTCCAGCTGGCCGGGTCCCCAGCCGGCATAACCGAGCAGCATGGTGGCCCTTTGCGGGCCACGGCCGTTGGAAATGGCGCGGACGATATCCAGCGTCGCCGTCAGCGAAATATCGTCGCTGACGGGTATGCTGGATTCGCTCAAGTAATCATCGGAATGCAGCACGAAGCCACGGCCGGATTCGACCGGTCCGCCGCACTGGATGGGAAATTCGCGGGTACGGTTGGGTAGCATGATGGCGTCATTGCTATCCACCAGTTTCAGATGCAGCAGAATGTCCGTAAACGTGATCTGCTGCGGCCGGTTGATGATGAAGCCCATGGCGCCGGCATCCGAATGGGCACAGATATAGATCACCGCACGGGCAAAATTACCGTCGTCCAGCCCCGGCATCGCCATGAGGAACTGACCGTCGAGAAAGCCACGTTCGCGTTTGTCCATCAGGGTTGAAAAGCTCACCGGCGCCTCCAGCAGACCGAATTCCGTGATTGAACGGAAAACGGCGTTCGCACTTCGACAAGGGACAGGATGCGGCATAGCGTGCCATCAATCAACCGAAAATGATGAACCCCACGAATTCGTAACTGGTCGGCCGGGCAATGTTGGGTTAGACGGGAAGCATGAGCGCCAGGACATTCTTCCGATTTTCACATCTTCGTTTCGCGGCCCTGTTTGCCGCTCTCCTCGGCGGCGCGCAAGCCGCCCGGGCCGAAATTACCGATTGGGCCAGAAGCGAAGGCGGCCAGATGCGCGTGGCAAGCCTTGCCATGGATGCGGACGGCGTGGTGCGCGGCGTATTGCAGATTGAGCCGAAAGACGGCTGGATCACCTATTGGCGCGAGCCGGGAGAAGCCGGGATACCGCCGAAGATCACGCTTGATCCGGCAAGCGGTGTTACGCTTGCCACCATGGCCTATCCCGTTCCCAAGCTCATCGAAAATGGCGACATTACCGATATCGGCTACGACCATGCCGTCAGCCTGCCTTTTCAGCTGAAAGCCACCGACCCGGCGGCCAGCGGAAAGATCGACCTCACCGCCTTTATCGGCGTGTGCCAGAATATCTGCATTCCCTTCGAGGCGACATTCTCCATCGACCGCGGCAATGCGGGTGATGACGATGGCGAGGAACGGCGTCTGCTGGAGGAAGCCCGCGAAACGCTGCCCGAAGCCGCCTCCGACGATTTCAAGGTCACCGATTTCCACATCACGCCCGACAAGACCATGCTCGGCGTGCAACTGCAATTGCCGGAAAACGCGCCGAAGGAAACCGAGATCTTCATCGCCGGTCCCTCTGGCTTTGCCTATTACGAGCCGCAGAACATGGTGCGCGACAAGCGCAAGCTGTCCTTTTACATGAACATCAAGGGCCTGCCGAAAACCTATCAGGTGCCGGGCAATAGCTGGCCTATCCTGGTCAAATCCGGCGACCGGGCCATGGAAACGATGCTGAATTTTCCGAAGCCCTGAGCGGTTTTCGCAAGGAGCCGAGCGGCCCTTTCAGGTTAAGCAATTTAACTCGAAAACCGCATGACGGATTTCATTTCCGTGCTCTGGAGCACGTCTGAACGGAACCATCGGGACGTGCTCCATTTCTTTGTTTTATCGCATTATCCGGACGTAAAACCGCTACGCACTTTTACTGGAAATGCTCTATAGTCGCGCCAACCGAACGACCACAGGAGCATGGACATGACCATCAAGATCGGCGAAAAACTGCCTTCCGCAACCTTCAAGGAAAAGACGGCCGACGGCCCGGTGGAAACCACCACGGATCAGCTTTTCGGCGGCAAGAAGGTCGTTCTTTTCGCCGTACCCGGCGCTTTCACCCCCACCTGCTCGCTGAACCATCTGCCGGGTTACCTCGAAAACCGGGACGCCATTCTCGCCAAGGGCGTGGATGACATTGCCGTGATCGCCGTCAATGACTGGCACGTCATGGGCGCATGGGCACAATCCTCCGGCGGTCAGGGCAAGATCCACTTCCTCGCCGACTGGGACGCGGCCTTCACCAAGGCGCTTGGCCTCGATGCCGATCTTTCCGGCGGCGGGCTTGGCGTGCGCTCCAAGCGTTATTCGATGCTGGTTGAAGACGGCGTGGTGAAGTCGCTGAATGTCGAGGAAAACCCCGGCCAGGCGACCGTTTCTGCTGCTGCGGCGATGATCGAGCAGCTTTAAAGCTGGCCGGTTAAACGAAAAGGGCGCATTGCGCTCCAATCACGAGCGCAAACGGGAGAAATCCTCTCCTTCGTCATCGCCGCCATTTCCCCTCCGTCATCCTCGGGCTTGACCCGAGGATCCACCGGCGCAAGGGGTTATGGATCCTCGGGTCAAGCCCGAGGATGACGTCGCGAGTGGAGCGACCAGACATTGAAGGGCGGCCACGCCGCCCTCTCACACGTTCATATCAAACACCAGAAGCCCGGCGAGACCGCCATCGGTGAGCGAGACCAGACGCTCCCCCACTTCCACATGCTGGGGGTGGGCCAGATAGCCGTCGCGGGCCTCGGGGCTTTCCAGCGTCACGATGAAGCCATCAACAAAACCGCCGTTCAGGCCTTCGGGCGAGACATTCTGGCCGTATTTCACATCGATGATACCGGGTATCACGTCCTTCAGGGCGGCAATCGCCTCGAATATCGCATGTTTTTCAGAGGATGCCGTCGCAGCCTTGAACCGTAGAAATACACAATGCAGGATCATCCGGATTCCTCTCCTCCGTTGGACGCAACGCAGGCGTCCTTGACGACAAGATAAGTCGGGTTTCGGTTTTCACAACCCCGATAAATGCGGCCCGGTTCAAATCGGCGCGGGTCAAATCGCCCCTGACTGGGCCGAGCGGAAATAAAGCAGGCTTGCGTTACCGGCGTTTGAAGGGCTCCATGCCCTTGCGCGCCAATTCGTCGGCGCGCTCGTTTTCCGGGTGGCCGGCATGGCCCTTGACCCAGTGCAGGGTAACCTTGTGGCGCTCCTGTGCCGCCTCAAGCGCCTGCCAGAGCTCGACATTTTTGACCGGCTTGTTATCGGCGGTCTTCCAGCCCTTCTTTTTCCAGCCGAAAATCCACTTGGTAATGCCGTCCTTGACATAGGCGCTGTCGGTATAAAGATCGACCTCGCAGGGGCTCTTTAATGCGTTGAGTGCGGAAATCGCCGCCAGCAGCTCCATGCGGTTATTGGTGGTCTCGGCCTCGCCTCCGGACAGTTCCTTCTCCACCTCGCCATAACGCAGCACAGCGCCCCAGCCGCCGGGACCGGGATTGCCGGAGCAGGCGCCATCGGTGAAAATATCGACATGTTTCATTCGCCCGCCAGCCCATATTCAGCGACATTGGCGATCGCGCGGTGGAACCGCAGCTTGCGCAGATATTCCAGCGGGTCTTTCTTCACCACCAGCGCGCCTTTCGGCGTCGTCAGCCAGTCGTAAAGCCGCGTCAGGAAGAAACGCAGCGCCGAACCGCGAGCCAAGAGCGGCAGCGCTTCCAGTTCCGCCTCGCTCATCGGGCGCACCGACTGGTAACCTTCCAAGAGCGCCTTGCCCTTGGTGACGTTATAGGCGCCATCCTTTTCGAAGCACCAGGCATTGAGGCAGATCGACACGTCATAGGCGAGCAGGTCGTTGCAGGCGAAATAAAAATCGATCAGGCCGGACAGCTCGTCACCGAGGAAAAATACATTGTCCTGAAACAGATCGGCATGAATGACACCGGCGGGCAGATCCTTCGGCCAATGGGCGGCGAGATAATCGATCTCGGGACGGATTTCGTCCCTCAAGCCCTTCTCCACCTCGTCGGCGCGGTCTTCCGACTTGTCCCACAGCACCTTCCAGCCTTCAACGGACAGTGCGTTGGGACGCGTGATTTCGAACCCCTCACCCGCCAGATGCATGGCGGCCAGCGCCTTGCCGACTTCGCGGCAATGTTTGGCTTCCGGCTTTCGCAGCCACATGCCTTCAAGGAAGGAAATCAGCGCCGCCGGCCGGCCCGACAATTCGCCCAGCAATTCGCCATCCCTGCGAGGCAGGGGCAAGGGGCAGGACAAGCCCTTGGCGGCCAGGTGCTGCATGAGGCCGAGGAAGAACGGCAGATCGTTTTTTTCCACCCGCTTTTCATAAAGCGTCAGGATCAACGGTTCCTTGGTGGTGTGCAGCAGGAAATTGGAGTTTTCGACACCTTCGGCAATGCCCTTGTAGGAGGTGAGGCTGCCGGTGTCGTATTGCGTGAGGAAATTCCTCAGATCATCTTCGGTGATATCAGTATAAACTGCCAATTTAAAATCTCTTGATGAAGGATGGAATAAGAATCTGGGGGAATGGCAGATGCAAGGTGAGAACCGCTCACCTCGTCGTCACCCTGTTCTAGGCACCGGCGGCGGTCTTCGGCGGCAGCGCATTGCTGGCATTGCC
>CAACXH010000051.1_pt1 | contig 41395 bp, 44 predicted proteins | sample 2275881 | NCBI WGS metagenome assembly CAACXH01 (sample SAMEA5312483, study PRJEB27640) | indoor metagenome | biome: indoor environment; feature: controlled; material: polymer antistatic dissipative epoxy resin | place: Italy | collected 2014-05-27 | reverse complement strand
GCGCCGCCAGTTGCCGCCGCCGCAACAGCCATGCCGCCCGCAGTCATCGCCGCGCCCGCGCCGAGCGACCCGACATTCGCAGCACCGCCGACACTCGCCCCGGTTATGATGCCGGCGACAATGCCGGGAATCTTATTGACCAGCGCCAACAGGATCACGCAGGCGACCATCATCGCCGCCAGTTCCTTGATCGTCGTCACTGACGACATGCTGGCGTGATATTGGTCAACAAACGTCTTTCCGATGCCGACGAGTAGAACCATCGCCATTAGTGACGCCGCCACGCCGAGCACCGTCTTGAAATAGTTGATCGCCATGTCCGAGGTCCAACGGGAACCCCCGAAACCAAGGAAGAAGATGCCGCCGAAAGCGAGTATCCATGCTGACACGAGCAGCAGGAGCATGTTGACCGCCACAAGGGCCAGCACCACGAGAATAATGCACGCGATGATGATCCCGACCGCAGAATCCACAGGCTCCCAAATCGAAGACTGATCGACCGTCGTGGAGACGATATCGAAACCGATATCGACAATGCTTCCCGGCGTTACAGGGCCTATGCTCGCTGCGTTGGAGCCTAGCTGTTGCAGAGATCGAATGATGGCGTCCGCGATCGAGGGGCCATTCGTCAGCAGGAAGAAATAGAAGCCGGTGAAGACCACAAACCGGATGAACTCGGAGAAAAACTCTCCAAGATCGGCGCGGCGTAGAGCCATGAGGCCCATCGTCCACACTAGGCTGATCGCCGCCAGACCCCAAAACAGGAACGAGGCTGCACTTGTCATCGCAGAGGACCAGCCACGGGCCGCCGCCGCGTAGCGATTCTGGATATCGGTGAACATGCCGCCGCCCTCAGTTTGGGCCAAGGCAGGCGTCGCTACCGTTAATGCTACCAACGTGCAGAGCCCCAACAGGGCCAGCTTATTGCGAGATACAACCATCGTTCCGGCCCTCAGTTATCCGAACTTCACTCGCTCATTTCGGCGTTGTGTATTCGTACTTCCCCGGCGGTGTTTTCTTATAAGACCCGCCGCGCGGATTCGGTTTTGGCTGGATCGGGGCTGGCGCGGTGACAGCAACGGGTTCGACCACTTCGGGTTTGGCACGCATCATCATCACGAGCAGGCCGAGGAGGATGACGATAACCGCCACCAAGAGACCCACGAGCTTCATATTCATTTCGTCATCCTCCTATCGGCGCGATCAGTTTGGCGTCGTATAGCCATAGGTGCCGGCCGCATCCTTTGTGTAAGAGCCAGAGCGTGCCTTTTCAGACGCCGCGACCCGCAGAGCCTTTTCGTCCATAGCGGCCTGCTGGACGGCCAGCGTGGCGGCCTGCTGCGCCATTAGCTGCTGGCGCAGGGCGAGAAGCTGGTTGGCCTGATTAGCGGCGAACTGGTTGGCATAGCCGAGGGCCTGCGCCTGCCCGTCCGCCGATTGGGCGTTGCGCTGCATCTGTTCGAGCGTCGCTGCTTCCTGCTTCAACTGCGTCTGTTGGTCACTGATACCCCGCAGCACATCGTCGTTTGACGCCATGAGAAGCTGTTGCTTGGCACGCTGATTGGTTTGAAGGGCGGCGCGCTGTGCAGCGGTGCAACCTGTCGCCGAAAAGCAGGCCGAGTTTCTGTAGTAATTCGGATTTTGAAATTGGCTCAGATAGGCGTCGATCCCGCCCGTCTGGCGTGTCAACGAGTTGAGCGTATTCGACGTATTTTGCAGCCCGTCGATGGTGCTTTGGGCTTGGCTCCACACGTAGGCCGCAGGAGCCAGCGTATTTTTGAGCATGTTCTGATATTGTTGAAGCTGGGTTTGGTACTGCTGAACCTGCTTCGCCACCTGTGCGACGCTCTGGACAGCCGTGATGGTGTTTTGCTTGACGCTCGCCACATCGACCACGGCGAACTGCGCGTAAGCGGGCGTTGTCATCGGGGCGGCGATGACGGCCAGCCCGAAGCCAATTTTAGCGGCTAAAATTACCTTTCGCATTGGACTCACTCCTTGGGGTTAATAGTCGAAAGCACGATACGGCTTTGAAAACGCGAGGTCTTTCGTGACCACGACGTTGAACCGGAAGCCGGGCCGGATCATCAACGTAGGGGAGATATTGAGGTTCTTTTGGATCATCATAGCGGTAGCTTGACCAAGCTGTTGCCCGAGGGCTTCGCTCAGGGCCGAGCTTGCGCTTTGACGGCTGTTGCCGTTGCTATCGAAGTTGGATTGGGGCTGACTGAGCGTTGCGCCCGCCGTCACGCCAGACATGAACAAGGCCGATCCGAAGATGCGCAGATAGTGATTATTCACCTTGTCCTTGAAGCCGCCATAGCCGGCGCTGTCCGAGCCGGGCATCGCGCCAATGTCCATCGCCTTGCCATCCGGAAAGACGATCCGCTGCCACGCGATCAGCACACGCGATTGTCCATATTGAACGTCAGCGGAGTAGGAGCCCACCAGCCGCGCGCCTTGCGGGATCAGGAGGTATTTGCCCGTCGCGCTGTCATAGACGTTCTGTGAGACTTGAGCGACGATTTGGCCGGGCAATTCGGAATTGATGCCAGAGATCAACGTCCCCGGAATCACGAAACCGGCGGTTAGCTGATAGCGCGTGCGCGGAGCCGCAGGCTGCGAATCCAGTTGCCACCGATCGCCGCCTTGCTTGTTGCCGAACTGGCCTAAATCCCTCCCCTGCCCCGTGGCGTTCCCACCGCCGTTCGCGGCCATTTGACCTTGGAGGGCGGCGAGCGTTTGCAGATCGGTTGAGGATGGGCCGTTGCCTTCCGCCGCAGCCGCCGCGATTTGCTGGCGCAGAGCTTCAAGGCGTTGCGCCGTGTCGCCGTTGGCGCTTGCGCCGCCGGGCGAGCCCGCGCTACGCGCCGCCGCCATTTTGATGTTCGTCGGCGCGCGAACCGCGTCCGTGAACATTTGCGCCTTGGCGGCGCGCATAGCTTCGATGCGTTGCCGCCTCGACATGACTTCGGGCGAGACTTGGGGAGCCTGTCCATTCCCGGCATAGCCCCCCGGAGGCACGGGAGGCATGTCGGGATTGACGGGGGCGATCGGGACGCCATTGGCGTCGAGAGCAACCGGGCCGGGAACCATCGTCGGCGCCGTTGGCACGGTCGGAGCGCCGTTCGCGGAGGGGACTTCCCCGCCTTCCGCGTTGCCGGCGACCTGTCGCGCCATGTCCAGCGAGGTTTGGCCTTTGTTGGGCTGTTGTAAATCCTCTGGCTTCACCGTCTGCATTTGGCCGCGTTCGATAACGACCATGACGACGATGAGCAGGAAGACGACGACGAGCGCGCCGACAATGTAGATCGGCCAGTTATTCACCCGGCGAACGCCAGTAATCAGGCGGGATTGGGTCGTTGAGCCACCCGGCGAGGACTCGGGCGACATTGGATCAGCAGTTGCCATAGTATTTACTCCAATCCGCCGATCAGGCTTTGACCACGATGCAGGCGTTGGCGTTCAGCCCGCCACACACCCGCTTCGCGAAGGCCACCGTTCGATAGGGACCAGCCTGCACGAACACGACGCCGCGCGAGGACCGGGGGAAGCGCGGCTTGAGAGCGGCCAGCGCCGGCTTTTTCTGGACCAGCGAGCGCCAGTAGCTCCGCGCCGTCCGATCGGTGCGGAACGCGGCGAACTGGACGCGCCACCCCGCAGGGGACGCCGCAGGCCGCCCGAGCTTGGCCGGGGGGACCACGATCGTCACTCGGCTTGCCGGGGCGCTAGGCTGATAGACAGGCTCAGGGGTATCCACCACGGCAACCACCGCCGGCCCGACGAGGCCCGCGTTCACGGCCGCGACTTCGGCTTGGACCTGTTCCGCGTCTCCCGGCAGATCGGGCCGTGTCGCGCGCTCGACAAGCTGTTCCGAGGCACCCGACAGGTTCAGCGCCCATCCGGCCGAGGGAGCCACCCCCCCTTCCGTCGTATAGCCGCGCGTGAGCGATTGTTCGCCCACCCGCAGCATGACGCGGTAATAGCCCGTCATGGGCTGATCCACGACGTAGCGGAGCGGAACGGCCGAGGGATCGGCCTTGGCCTTCCGCGACCCCTCTACGACCGCGTAGCCCCGCTTGCGGAGGCCATCGGTCAACGCGTGCCCGAACACGTCGTCAGACGCGCTCGCGTCGATTGCCAGCCGGGAGATCGCGGGGGGATAGAGCTTGACCAGCTCGGCGAGTGAATCGGCCGCCATCGCTTGCGCTTCGGGGGCCGTCGCGACAGCGGCATTGCTGCCAAGGCGTGCCGTCGTCATGGCGCATCCGGTCAGGACGAGCGCCAGAGCGGCGATAGGGGCCGCGCGCATGACTATTGCTCCCTAACAATCTGGACGCGGGTTTGCCGCTTCCCGACGCCAGCAATCATCACGGCTTCATCGAACACCTGATCGACAATGTATCGGTCCCCTTGGACGCGATAATTGACCAGCGATGTGTCCTCCGTCTTCTTGATGCTGCCACCGGCACGGACCACGAGCAGCGAAGGGGCTTCCGTTTGCTTCATAGCTTCCGGCATTTCGATGATGGTCTTTACGCCATCATTGAAAACGCGAACCGGCTTCCACCTGGCTCTGCCCTTCACACTGTAATTGAAGCTCAGGTTGGACAGATATTCCGCCGCCGGGCGACCAGCGCCGCCGGCCGAGGCCGCGCCACCGCCGGGCACCGCGAGCGTTCGTTCATTCCGCACAACCTCATTGTGCGCTTTGAGAGCCGCCCATTTGGCGGTCACGTCGTCAGGGTATTGGAACGCCACGCGGGGCATGAATTGGGTGCGATGCGAGATCAGGCGCATATGATAGGTGCGCCGATCCGTCGTCACCACCAGCGAGGTCGAAAGGTTCACGTCCATAGGTTTGATGATGAGGTGTTGCGTTTCGTTCGGCCCTGAGTTCGAGACAGCCGGTTCGATCAGCCAGCGGGCGCTATCGCCCACGTTGATCGAGTTGACCTGTTCCCCGGCCTGTAGCTGCACGTCGCAGATTTGCAGGACCGCGCAGACGATCGACGGTTCGGCCGCTCCAAACAGGAAGACCACCGCACCTTCCGCGCCGGCAACGGGACGCTGCCCGGTTGCGCTGCGATCGAGCCAATCTTGCGAGATCGCCAGCCCGTCGCGTTCCGAGGGCGTCAACGTCGGATTGGTCGGGTTGAAATAGGTCGGCGTAGAATCCTGCGCCGGGGCGTCCTGTGCCATCGCCAAAGTAGGGATCGAGCAGAGCAGTGCCGCGAGAATGATATTCCGTTTCATGTGCCAATCCCTCCCTTAGAGTGTGCGCGACCACGAGTAATCGCTGACGTAAATGCCGAGCGGATTATCGTGGACTTGCTGTTCGGTTGTGCCGGTGTTCGGGGCCAAGACCTTGATCGTGACAAGAGCCCGCCACTTCATCGGCGGTTGAATAAGGCCGCCTTGCCGATCGCGTTCGGTTTCGGTCCAATCGACCTGCCACGTCTGCGATGTTTGCGGGATCACCGATGCGATTTCGATGCTGACAGTCTTTGTCTCAGCCCGCTTGAAGGGCGTCGTCTCTTGATTGCCGTTCAGCCAATCGTTCATTTTCTGCGTCGCCGGATCGTTCGGCAGCAGCATCGAATAGACCCGGAAAATACCTTGCCGTTGCAGGGCTATGTCGGAGGTTACGAAGCGGGCGCTTTGAATGAACGATCCGAGTTGAGCCTGTATGACGCGAGCATCGACCGGGGCCGCCCGATCCGCGCGCGTGGTCGCGACGGCCGAGCCAAGGCTATCCACCTTCACGACGTAGGGGACGAACTTCGATTGGCTTCCGATTGAGATAATCCCGCCCACGGAGGCGAGGACGATCAGGAGCGACAGGATCGCCACCAACTGCCACATACGCCGCGAGGCCGCGAGGCCGCCAACATGGTCGTTCCACGACCGCCGGGCCGCGAGGTAGGGGTTGGTTTCCTCGACAGGCAGGGAGGCGGCTCCGCGCCGCCGGAACTTGTCCATAAAGCTCACGCCGCTTCTCCAATCATTGGTGTGACACCGCGCAGGGACAGCCATTCATCGACCCAGCGCGGGCCTAGACGAGCTTCCAGCCCCTTGATCGTGGCGATAGATTCCTTGTCGGTCGCACCGACGAAGGCGAGTGCAACCGGGCCGAGGGCCAGTTCAAAGAGCCGGCGGCCGTTTTCCGAAACGTAGTAATATTGCCGCTTGGGGATCGCGGTCGCGAGAATATCAATCTGGCGAGGATTGAGGCCCATGCGGCGGTAGAGCACCGACGTATCTTCATCCCGAGCATAGACATTCGGGAGGAAGATTTTCGTGGCAGTCGATTCCACGATCACGTCGAGAATGCCGGAGTTGGCGGCGTCCGAAAGGCTTTGCGTCGCCATCAGCACAAGGCAGTTCGATTTACGAAGCACCTTGAGCCATTCCCTGATCTTGGCGCGGAAAGCCGGATGCCCCAGCATGATCCACGCCTCGTCCAGAATGATCGCCGCCGGCTGACCACGCAGCGAGCGTTCGATACGACGGAATAGGTAGAGCAGCACGGGGAGCGCATATTTCTCCCCGAGGTTCATAAGCTCCTCAATCTCGAACACCGTGAAGTCGGAGAGCGAGAGCCCGTCCTGTTCGGCATCGAGCAAGTGACCCATCGCGCCGTCCACCGTGTATTGGCGGATCGCGTCGCGGATCGCTTCATCCTGAATGATGATCGAGAACTCGGAGAGCGTCTTACCCCCGCTTTCGTACATATTGACGATAGCGTTCCCGATTTCGTTGCGCTGTGCTGGCGTCGTGATGACCCCATTGAGCGCGAGGATCGTGTCGATCCAATCCATCGCCCACGCCCGATCGCCCTTGGTTTCGAGGAACGCCAGCGGGCAGAAGGCGAGCGTTTCATCATCGCCGGCAACGGTGAAATGCTTGCCCCCGACAGCCTTGGCGAGCGGGTAGAGCGACATGCCCTTATCGAACGCGAAGATCGACATGCCGGGATAGCGACGGAGTTGGGCCGCGATCAGGCCGAGGGCCGTGGACTTACCCGCGCCCGTAGGACCGAACATGAAGCTATGCCCCACGTCCCGAACGTGGAGGTTGAGCCGGAACGGCGTAGAGCCGTTGGTGACGCCCTGCATCAGCGGGGGCGAGAGCGGCGGATACATCGGACAGGGCGCAAAGTTGAGGCCGGTCCAGATCGAGCTAGTCGGCATCAAGTCGGCAAGGTTCATCGTGTTGATAATGGGCCGCCGCACGTTTTCGACGCCATGGCCGGGAAGGCTCCCAAAGAAGGCTTCCAGATTGTTGATCGTCTCGATGCGTGCGCCGAAGCCGATCGCGGTAATCGCCTTCTCCAACTGGCGTGCAGACAATTCCACCTTGTCGCGATCGTCATCCATGAGGACCACGACGGACGTATAGTAGCCTTGAGCCACGAGGCCGCTGTTGACCTCTGCCATGGCCTGATCGGCGTCCTCGACCATTGAGAGGGCGTCCTGATCGATCTTGCCGCTGTTGGTCTGGAAAACCTGATCGAAGAAGCCACGGACCTTTTGCCGCCACTTTTTACGGAATTTTTCGAGGTGCTTTACCGCCTCGTGCGTGTCCATGAAGATGAACCGCGTTGACCAGCGATATTCGGTCGGAAGCTCTGACAGCGCCGAGAGGACGCCGGGCGTGCTTTCCAGCGGGAACCCGTCGATCGAGACGGTTTGAACGAACTTCCGGCCGATGCGCGGCACAACGCCTGTCCACATTTCCTGCCCGCCGATGATCGAGTCCAGATACATCGGGTTAGAGGGCAGGATGACAGGTTGGTTGACGCCCGTGGCGCAGAACTGGAGCCACCGCAGGAAGTCGCATTGCGTGACGGAGGAGCCGTCTTCATTCATCACCGAATGACCGTTCAGGCGCGTCAGCTTCAACGCGGCACCGAGCCGGCTTTCAAAGCTAACGATGTCTCGCTTGAACTTCTCGATTAGATCGGTTGTGCGCGCCTTTTGGGTCGGGCTTGGCCGATCGTCATCGAACATCAATTCCACGAACTTCTGTTCCGCCAGCATGGGCGGGAAGTAGGTGGCGGTAATCACGAAATAGCCCTCGTACATCGTCCCCAGCCCTTCAAAAAGCTGGCGGCGTTCCTCATCGATCATTTCAGTGATCGGATCGGGGAAGTGCGAGAGGCCGCGTTCCGAGTAGTTTGGCGCAGGCCGGCGCGGCGCATCGACATGGATCATCCACCCATTGCCGAGGCCGGCGAGCGCCTGATTGATGCGGAAGGACACCATTTCACGCTGTTGGTCGGTGCTACTGGCGTTATCGTCGCCGGAGTAGAGCCAAGCGGCCATGAAGGAGCCGTTTTTGCCGACGATCACGCCGTCATCGACCATGGCAGCGTAGTTGAGCAGATCGGCCATTCCGGCGTCTTTTGAGCGGAAGCGATCCAGCTTGGTGGATTTTGCGTTTTTATAGACCAGCGCGAACAGGGCGACGATCAAGATCGCGCCCATGATCGCGATGACGATCGCGAGTGTCTGGATCATTTTTTCTTCCCCGGTTCGCTGTACCGCTTCCGCTGGCTTCGCTGATTATTTCGGAAGGGCGTCGATCGGGCCGCGTAGTAAGCGCGATATGCCCGGTGACGCAGATAGACACCCCGGAGGAGCGGGTCGGACTTCGCCATAAGGCGAGCCGCCCACAGGCCCCCGAACCAGATGAACAGGCCGGCGATCCACGCTTTGGGTTCGTTGATCGCCGGGCCGATCAGCCCGGCCGCCGCCACACCCGCGAGCATCACAAGCTCCCGGTCCCCACCCATGAACAGGTTGTTGCGGACACCGGAGCGACGGATGGGGACTGAGCGCAGGGCCATGTTAGGCGAGCCCCACCATGCTTGCCCCAGCCGGAACAACGGCAGCGATGGTAGCGCCGCCGCCGGAGATCGAGGACAGGACAGCGTTCGCGCCGACGAGCAGCGAAGCGACCAGCACGAGGAGCAGCAGAGCACGGGCGAAGCCGTTCAGATCGCCGCCCATGACGAGCGCGCCACCAGCAACGACGATCCCGACGACGGCGAACGCATAGGCGATCGGACCCGTCGCCGACTGGCGGATATTCGTCAGGTAGCTTTCGTAAGGAAGGCCGCCGCCGCTTTCGGACGCCCAAGCGGCATGAGGCCACATGAACAGAACGAGGAGGGCGAGAGCCAGAAAGGCAAAGGTAGCGCGCTTTCGCGCAATCTCATTCCAGTATAGTTGCACGTCAGTTCTCCCTTACAGTGAACGAAGCCGGTAATTCCCATCCACAAAGCCCCCGACTTCGAGGATGCTTTCAATCCTCCGCCCCTCGGGCGTGCGAGCGATGTGGACGATCAAATGCACCGCATCCCCAATCAATGGTTCGATTGGCCGGGGCGAGTCAGGGTGCATACTGATAAGAAGCGCGAGGCGACTTAGGCCGGCCTCCGCGTTATTTGCGTGGAGCGTCGCAGCCCCGCCTTCATGACCCGTGTTCCAAGCCATCAGCAGATCGAGGGCTTCCGGCCCACGGACCTCGCCCACAAGGATGCGATCCGGCCGCATCCGCAGCGTCGTCTTGAGAAGCGCCGTCATCGAAACTTGCGGCGACGTGTGGAACTGGACGAAGTTCTCGGCCGCGCATTGGATCTCGCCCGTGTCTTCGATGATGACCAGCCGTTCGGTTGGATCAGTCTCTACCATGCCGTTGATGATGGCATTGACCAGCGTAGTCTTGCCCGAGCCCGTACCGCCGATGATGAGGATATTGCGATGCCGGTTGATGGCATCGGTAATCAGCGCGCATTGTTCGGCCGACATGATCCCGGCTTCCACATACTGCGCCAAAGTGAAGATCGCGACGGCGCGCTTGCGAATGGCGAAGGTCGGGGCGGGCACGATGGGCGGCATCTGGCCCGCGAAGCGCGAGCCGTCGATCGGGAACTCGCCTTCAAGCGTGGGTTGCAGGCGTGTCGCCTCTTTGCCGTGATAGCCGGCGACCGCCTTGACGATCGTTTCCGCGCGATTGGCAGCGACGTGCCCGATGCACGTCATCTTCTCGCCCAGCCGTTCCTGCCAGAGCTTCCCGTCAGCGTTCAGAATGATTTCAACGGTCTTGGGATCGGCCAGCGCGTCGATCATCAGCGAGCCCATGGCGCGCCGGAGCGTTTCTCTTGCGCGTTCCTTGACGGTGGCGGGTTCCGCTTCTCCGGTCATTATCGCTCCTGTCACGCCACACTACAACTCTGGCAGACAAACGATATACCGGATGATTCAGAAGCTCAACCCGCTAACGAGCAACATTTGCGAAAGACTCGCAAAGCTACGCTACGTCACAAATTTGCAGTTATTGCTTGATCTTGAGCCGATCGTGGGCGGCTTTGTGCCATTTCGCGATCTGGAAAGCCTGATGCTCGTTAACTATGGCTGAGACGCGACGATAACCCGGTGGAAGACCTAGCTTGCAGTCATCCTTGAGCACCGAATCCGCTAAACTCGCGTCCCAGCCATCGGTTCCTACAGGGGGCGGTTGGAGCAACGCCACAAGGGGCACGTCCAGCGCATCGGCGATAGCCACCATCGTATCCAGCGAAGGATTGCCTTTGGCATTGGTAACGTCGGATATATAGGAGATCGACACGCCGGCTTTCGTGGCGAGGTCAGATTTCTTGAGCCCACGCAGGGCGAGGTATCGCATGATGTTGATGCAGAGAATTTTCCTATGCACCACCGGCTCCCCTCCCCTCACCCAGCATCGCGATTTTAGCGGCTAAAATTTTCCTTGGCGTTCGACTCTGTTTTTCACCCACGGCGACAAAGGAGTAGCGTAACATGAGCCTCAACAAATTCCTATTCACCGGCAACCTCACACGGGATGCCGAGATTGCTTCAACAACGGGCGGTCGCGCAAGGGCGCATATACGCCTTGCCGTGAACGATGCGTGGACAGATGAACAGGGGCAGCGCCAAGAGCGGGCCAATTTCTTTAATATCACCGTTTGGGGCAGCGATGCAGAGAACGCGGCCAAGTATCTCGGCAAAGGATCGCTGATCTTTGTTGAAGGCAGGCTTGCGTCAACAGAATGGGAAAAGGACGGCGAGAAGCGATACGGTACTGACCTTGTCGCAACCCATATTCAATACGTCGATACCAAAAAGCCGGGTGCGGAGATCGGTTAAACCATCACGGCGGCGGGTCCAGAACTTGGACCCGCCGGCCTCCCCTTGCATCTTTAGGCACTCTACTTTAGCACAACATCATTCTCGACTTGCCGGCGTTTTTCCAACTTAGTTGCCAGAGCACTAAGTTGCGCGTAAACCCCTCGACTCATGGCAAGAACCGCCCCCAGCGAATCGGCGACAGGCAAAAAAGCCAAGTCGCCAAACGCCGCTTCCGCCAAGGTCGCGATGCGGAATCGTGCGGCCCGTGAAAAGGCCGCCGGGTTCAAGCACATCACTATCGCCTTGTCGCCAAAGGCCGTCGAGTTGATCGACGGCTACATGGCGCGCACCGAGTTCACGTCGCGTCAAGCGGCGCTGAACGCGATCCTAGAGCGGATCGCAGACGATATGTTCATGAGACAGGAGTTCGCGGCCGTGAGCACATAAACGAAAGCCGGGCACGAGGCCCGGCTCCCTGAAATGCTGTTTGGGCAGAGACGCCAATCTCTGACCAGTCCACCGTCTGGACCTCCCACTTAGCAATTCACGATCCCCGGATCAAGAGAGCGCGCTTCGCGCCACGGAAAAGTTTTGCCTGCTTGCCGGCCCTTTTGACCAAAAGGGGACGACGATGACGTTTACGATGACCTATCCGGCGACGCCCAGCGTCGGCGACCTGGCTACGCGGCTGATGGCCGACGCAGCCAAGGGGAAGAAGCAACGAGGCGGCCGACACATTACCGAGGTGCCGGTTCATGGCGGCAGCAAGGAGGCCGGCAGTCGCATCGAGGAGGCGTTCTATCGACGGCTCAGCGCCGAGGATCGAGACGACGCCAAGAGGGCGATCATGGAGGCGTTCGCCCAGCGGACGAAGCTCCGTCGAGAAATCCGGGCCGGCGAGCGTACCGAGCTTAGCGCGTTCGATCGGCTATGCTTGAAGATCACGCGCAGCGTGCGCGACGTGTTTCTGGCGCTCCTCAATATGGAGCGAGCATTCAGGGGCCGTGTGTTCCCCTCCTATGAGCAGATCGGGCAGGAAGCGAATTGCGGCCGCACGACCGTTTGGGAGGCGCTGGCGGCCCTTGAGGCGATCGGGCTGATAGAACGGCTCAGGCGCTACGTATTCACCCGCAAAGGGGGCCGCTACACGTCGGAGCAGACTTCCAATGCCTATCGCTTCCGCGTGCCCGAGCTACTGCGGAAGCTCTTTCCGTTCTGGCGTCGCCCCTCCCCTGTCCCGGCCGACGAGATCAGCCGCCAGCAGCAGCGGGCGGACGATTACGAGGCGATGCGCGCCACGTTGACCGAGGATGAGCGGATCATGCTGGACACGTCCGATCCCGGCCTTGGCCGGGCTTTGATCGCGCTTCGAAAAAGCGTCGCGGCCAAGGGTGGCGGTTCTTTGGATTCATGAGTCCGGAAATGGGATTGAACCTCCCCATAAGTTTATCCTCTTAAGTCTATGAGGAGTTGCCCTAGCCGGGCAACGCGCTTTGAAGACTGTTTAAACGCCAAAAGGGGGTCGAGTTCTGACTTCCCTATTGACCGGCACCACTTGCGGTTGTCGTGATGAGGCCGCTTGTTCAGCGCTGCAGCATAGTCGCGCCTGTCTATGTTGCCGGCGACTGCGATTTTAGCCGCTAAAATCTTATCCCACCCAATTCGGATCAATTTGGCGTTGCATTTCAAAACCGTTTGGTAACTTTTAGGGTCGAAACAACTTTACAGAGCTTGACATTTGCGGCGTATCATCCGATATATCCGTTGTGGCCGGGCGATTTTGCCAAGGTCCGAACCGGAGAATATCCGATGAAGCTCTCACCCAAGATCGAGGCGACCCTTGTTCCCGAGGATCAGCGCCTTTCCGTCCTTCCTCACTTTTTCGGCTTCGCGCAGATGCTTCGCGCAGAGGCGATGGTGTACGGATATATGGCTAAGCTATCGATCGATTATACGGGCGGCTACTGGCACTATTACAAGCTCGACAATGGCGGGTTCTACATGGCCCCAGCCATCGACACGCCGATGCGCGTGGAATGGATCGGCAACGGCTACCAAGGCACCATGAGCAGCGACGCCGCCGGGATCGTGGCGACGCTCTTTGCGATCAACCAGCTTGCCGATGAGCTTCGCACCGACGCCATGGTAGAACTCTATCACGCTCTCCTCGACTTCGGGACCGAGCACGCCGAGCAGGCCGCAATCCTCAGCGCCATCGACTGATAGACCGGGGCCGGGGCTTGTCCCCGGCCTCACCGGATGAGGAGGCCCCTATGGCCCGCAACGCCGTCCGCGCACCGCGCTATATCCACACCGCCAAGATCATCGGGCACCAGCCCGACCTATTCGACGGCCCGACCGTCACCCACGAGGTTCCGCGCCGCCCGATCGGCAAGGACGCCGCGCGCCAGATTCGCGCATGGGGACGAGCTGACACCCTTGGCGACTTGGAGGATTGACCATGAAGCCGATCCGCCCCGCTGATAACGTCGATCCCATCACCCCGGAGGAGTTTGAGGAGTTGATGGCGGTTGTTCGCGCGCCGCCGGCCGAGCCGGTTCTGTCCGAGGCGGGCCGCTGGCGTAAGGAGTATCGAGAGGCGCAGTTTCGATCGCGGATCGTCGGTGTGCAGCACGACCTATTCGGGGGCGCGTCTGTCACACACTACCGCCGCCACGATCCGCAGGCGTCGTTTGAGCGGCCTCCGATCGAGGATATAGACGCCAAGCTAAAGCGGATCGCCGGCAATCGCGCAGCGACTTTTGGACCCGAGTGCGCCGATCGCCCCGCGTTCCTATCCCCCGAGGAGAGGGAGACTGTCATTCGCGGCGCGGCGAACTGGCTGCACTTGGGGCAGCGCGTGCGGATCGTGGACGGCCCGAGCCCGGTTGATTCTGCGTTCGGCGGTTATGGCTTCATCGGCCGCGAGGGCGTTGTCTATCGCCTTTGCAGCCCGGTATTCGCCGAGCGGGTCTATATTTTCCTTGATCCCGTAGGCGCGGAACGCGCCGAGAAGATAGCGTTTGTCGAATTGCGCGACGTTGAGCCGATCGCCCAATGACCCGGCCCGTCCATCTTGTCGCCTGCGTAGGCCAGAAGCTCCCCCAGCCCGCGCGTGCGGACAACCTGTATCAGTCGGATTGGTTCAGGAAGGCCCGAGCCTATGTGACGGCACAGGGCGGCCGTTGGTTCATCCTGTCGGCGCTGCATGGCCTTGTCCCCCCTTCCCGCCTGATCGAGCCCTACAACGTCACGCTAGGCGATATGACGGCAGCAGAACGCAGGGCATGGGGCGAGCGCGTCAGCGCCCAGCTTGTCGAGCAGATCGGCCCGAGAACCCCCGTCGTGATCCTTGCAGGGCGGCTCTACCGCGATCCCATAGCGAATTGGGGCGGCTCGCGCGCGACTGTGCCGATGGAGGGCTTGGGGATCGGGCAGCAAAAGGCTTGGCTTGCACGCCAGATCAGCGAAGCACGGAAACGAGAGGCCATCGCAGCCCAGCTAGACCTATTCCGAGACGTACAGTGGCACGGAGCCAGACAGGAGGATTGATGCAGAGCACCCGACATATCGAGCCGAAATTGCGCCGCGCGCGACTTCTGGCAGCGCGAAAGCATCCTTTTTGGGCTATACCGCGCCGCGCGATCCTTGCGGGCTACTACGATGGTGGCTCAAAGGTGCGGGATCACCTGAACACCGACGAGGCCCGCCAGTGGGCGACCTCAAGGGGACTGATAGAGGATTAGAACGCCATGAGAGAATTGCTTGCCTAACGTCCGCCCTGAGTGCCTTCGGCCAGCCGATGACGGTTGGGAGCCGCCCACGGCCGCAGAGGTGCGCGAGATCATCGCCGAAACCGGGCTAACCGGCAGTGGAGTGGCGCGATTTTTAGGGATCAGCAGCAAGGGCTCGCGTGTCATTCGCCGATGGGCGGGAGGCGAGGATCAAATTCCCTATTCGGCATGGGCGCTGCTATGTGACCGGGCAGGCTATCGTCGGATTTGGGAGCCCCGCGAGGAATGAATTTAGCGGCTAAAATTCAGGGACCGGGCTTGACAGGGCTTGACAAAGCCGTTTCATCATCCGATATATCAGTTGTGGCCGGGCAATTCGCCAAGGTCCGAACCGGAGAATTTTCCGATGACCAATGTTATCCCCTTCCCGATCCGCCGCAGGATCGCCCGAATTGTGGACCCGCCCCCCATCCTTCCAGTGACGATCGCCGAGGCGTCCGCCTTGGATAAGATCATAGCCGTGGTTTGGGGCATCACCGCCTTTTGCTGGACCTTCATGCGGTTCATCATCCCGCTTGTCGTGTTCTGGCAGTTCCTTCGCATGATGTGGTTTTGGAACACCCCCGGCGTACATGCAGGCTGGAATTTCCTCGCCTATTTCGCCGGATATACCGCGCTCTACTATTTCGTGGCGTTCTACCGCCCGAAGGCGTTGCGCGACCGGGACTTGAACCGTGGAGGTCGCAATGCCCGCAAATAAGCGCCTGACCGCCGCCGAGTTCGCGCGTGCGATCGACGGCATCAACATCAGCGAGCGGCCGATCGCCATGGCCCGCGCCGTCCTAGTCGATGGGGAGAGTCAGTCGGATTGTGCCCGCGCCAATGGCGTGTCGCGTAATGCGGTTTGCATCGCCGTGAACCGGATTTGGGAGGCTCACAGCGCCGTTCCCGCCGGGTTCGAGCGCGTTACGGCCGTTCTCCCCAAACATCAGGCGTCCGTTGTCCGAGAATGGCACGAGCGCGCCCCGCTGAAATCGGAATCCGCATCATGAAAACGCTAGTAATAGCCAATCAGAAGGGCGGCGTTGGCAAGACTTCTACGCTTGTCCATCTGGCCTTCGACTTCGCCGAGCGCGGCCTAAAGGTTGCCGTGATCGATTTGGACACACAGGGCAACGCGAGCTTCACGCTTGGCGTCCACAAAAGCGAGATCGCCGCCAGCAGCTTGTTTACCGACGTGGCAGAGTTTGACCTGGCACCCATCGATAACATCGCCGTCATCGCCGCAGACGGCCGCCTTGCCGATCTTGAGAAGCTGGCCTTGGAGGATGCGGCGACCGCCTTTCGCGCCAGCATCGCCACGATCGCGGCGCAGGGGTTTGACGTTTGCCTGATCGATACCGCGCCGTCTCTTGGCAACGCCATGGCATCGGCATTGCTGGCGGCGGATTATGTAGCGTCCCCGATCGAGCTTGAGGCTTATGCGTTGCAGGGCATCAAGAAAATGAACTCCACGATCGCGGCGATCAAAAAGGCGAACGCCAAGCTGCAATTCCTTGGCATGATCCCGAGCAAGGTTGACGGACGCAACCCGCGTCACACGCGCCACCTTGCCGAGCTACTGGCCGCCTACCCTGCCCTGATTATGCCGACGCCGATCGGCTACCGCAGCAGCATCGCCGACGCCCTCGCGTCGCATTGCCCCGTTTGGGAAATCCGCAAGACTTCCGCCCGAGCGGCGACCAAGGAAGTCCGAGCCATGACCCAGCACATACATGACAAGATGGAGATCGCGTGATGGCCGACCACACCGAGGAGAAGAAGCCGGCCGTGAAGACCGCCAAGGCCCGCAGGAAGCCCGAGGACGCCGCACAGGGCTCCGGCTTGGGGATTGGGGCCATGGGCGACCTTTCGGGCCTCCTAGCCGATCCCACGCCCGCCAGCGCCGCGCAGGCCAGCGACGGCAAAGCGTCCGAGATCGCCATGGAGTTGATCGAGGAAGACCCGCACCAGCCACGTATCTATTTCGATCAGGCATCGCTTGAGGAACTGGCGGCGACGATTGCCATCCGTGGCGTGAAGACCCCGATATCGATCCGGCCCAATCCGGAGCGTGAGGGATATTTCATCATCAACCACGGCGCGCGCCGCTACCGCGCATCGGGCATCGCCGGCAAGACGACGATCCCGGCGTTCGTGGACGGCGATTACACCGAGTCCGATCAGGTTATCGAGAACCTACAGCGCGACGCGCTGACGGCCCGAGAGATCGCCGAATATATCGGCCGCGAACTGGCGAAGAAGGTCAAGAAGGGCGACATTGCCAAGGCAATCGGCAAGTCCCCGGCCTATGTTACCCAGCACGCCACGTTGCTCGATTTGCCCGATCCGATCGCGGAGATTTTCCAGTCCGAGCGGTGCCGCGACGTGACGCTGATTAACGAGCTTGTGGGGCTCTACAAGAAGCACCCCGAAGGCGTGACGGATTGGCTTGCCGATGATGAGCAGGAGATCACGCGAGGCACCGTCCGACTGCTAAAGGAATTTCTCAATTCCGGCAGCGGGGAAGGGGAGGGCGAAGGCGGCGACGATGACACGCCCCCCGCCGAGCCGGCAGCGCCGAAGGAGAAAGAGGAGAAAGAGGCCGATCCCGACAAGCTGAAAAAGGCAATCGTCACCGTGGAGCATGACGGACGCCCCGGCCGCTTGATGCTCAATCGTCGCCCGTCACGCGAAGGCGCGTCGTGGATGAAATATGACGACGACGGCAGCGAGTTCGAGGCCGAGCTTGCCGATGTGCGGCTTATCTCCGTCATAGAGGGCTGATTATCGGCACGGCCCAGCCGACGACAGGAGGCCCCGCGAGAGCGGGGCCTTTTTTCTTGGCGTGCATCGGATATAGTCGTGGCATCGATTTTAGCCGCTAAAATCCGAGGAGGTTTCGATGGCAGCGCTAACCGGCAGCAACAAGCAAACCCTGTCCAACGGGACCGGCGATCCGATCGCGGACGCGGACGGGCTGCTAGGGCTCGCGCGAGGGATAGAGGCTCAGGAGGCCGGAGAGATCGCCGCGCCATCGGCCACCGAGGAGGAATACGCCGCCGCGATGGTCCAGATGGTCGAGGAGAAGCAGGATCAGGCCAGCCAGATCGAGGACCGGCTTGAGAATATGATCGAGGCGCAGAGCGCTCGACTGACACAGGTTCAGGGGCACCCGCCGGGGATGCTGGCGAGCGCCACGACGCGCGCAAGGTGGCAGGCTCAGATAGCGCAGGCGCAGGCGACCGTTCAGCTTTTGCAGGCCCGGCTTGAGACGGTTCGCGAGATCAGGGACGGGATCACCGTTCACGGGTCGAAGATCGAGGCGCTGGCTGCCGAGAAGCTGGAATACCGGCAACCCAAGCTCGCAGACGACTTCGCCGAGCTACAGGAGGCCCGCCGGCTTCACGAGATACACACCCGGCAACAGCAGGAGAAGAAGCGCGAGGACCGGCAAGGGCTGGTGCAGGAGGCCGCGCCATCGAGCGGGCTCAGCCTGTCCCGTGGCTTGTCCCAAAGTCGCGGATCGAGCGGCGCTTAGAGGGATTGGCGGCCCTAGTGAATCAGGACCGCCAGCAGGGCGATGATAGCCGCGCCGATCGTCAGGCACGAGGCAATGAGGTTCCGGTTGGCGATCCGCACGCCGTCTTCCAGCGGCTTGCCAAGCCCCTTGCTGACTTCGGCCGCGACTTCCGCCACGAGCGTTTTTGCGCCATCCGCCATCCGTTGTTTCATGGCGGCTTCGGCCGCGACGAGCGCGGCGTTCAGGATCGATTCCGCCTTGTCGTTTATCGCGACGGCCCAGCGGTTCGACATTTCCTCTAGTTCGCTCTTGAACGCTTCCAACTGCGCCTGTTGCGCGTCCGCGCTTTCGGCCAGCAGCATCGTATTGATGGTTTGGAGGATCAACAGCGGATCATCCGGAGAAAGGGCGACACCATGTGTCGCCGCAATCTCAGCGATCAGCGCCCGAATTTTTGCATGATCGGCCATCAGATGATCGCCGCCTTGGCAAGCTCGCCAAACACGGCATCGCGCACCCGGCCGAGGCGATGGCGTTGCATCAGGGGGAGCGCCGCGTTCGCCATCGCTTCATCGAGCGTTTTGCGTTCCGCGAGCATCTCTTGAACGTCAGCGCCGAACGTCTCCCGCTTGAGATCGGGGAGCGTGACGATCGCCGCCACGCGATCCTTCAAATCCTTATATGCCTTTAGCTGCTCGAACGACTTGCCCTCATGTTCGATCGGCCCGTGATAGGGGTTAAGCCACACCACGATCGCCGCCGGGGCCGGGAAGGCTTCCGCCACAGAGGCGAAGCCGGCGAGCGTATCCACGAGCGCCTGTCCCCCGACGACGATCGTATGGAGCACGAGCTTATGGCCGAGGTCCGCGATCACTTCGGGAACGCCGTTGTCGAACATATAGGCCGACAGGGGATTGTAGGTGCTCGCGCCGCTATCGACCACGACCGCTTCCTTGGAGCCAGCGATTAGCTCCATCATCGCGTCAAAGTTTCGCGGGTTGATATCGCCATCTTCCAGCAGGGCGAGCTTGCGGACGTTCAGCGCCTTGAAGCCGGCAAAGGTTGCGTTGGTAGGATCAGTATCGATGCAGAGCGGGGTTTCCCCGCGCGAGGTCAGGAACTGTGCCAGCATCGAGGCGGCGAGCGACTTGCCGACCCCGCCCTTACCTTGGAGGACGATATGGACGTTGCTCATAGGTAATCTTCCTTCTTGGGGGAGTCGGGATGATGGAACCGGGCTGGACGAGGCCGGGGCTCAGCGGGAGGCTCAGCCGGCGTCGCGTCGGGATTGGGGGCGGCGATCGGAACCTCGACAGGGGCAGCGATCGGAGCGGGAGGGGGCGCGATCGAGGCGGCCGACGATGGGGCCGGGATCGCAGCGCCGGGTTTGCGGATCAGGTCGCGGACGAACTTCGCGAACCACACATAGCTGAAATCGATCCGCTTCTCAGCGACCAGCGCATCCCATATCTGACTGACCGGCCACCCATCGGCCAACGCGGCTTCCACGTCCGGCTTGACCGCGAGGAAGGCGGCCCGGTTGCGTCCACCAGCCCCAACCTTCGATTGGGATGCACGCTCCCGAAGGCGCTCCACGAAAGGCTTTGGGGTTGTGTCCGTCATTCAGCGCGTGCCTTTGTCAGTCAGTGTAGGAACCGTTTAGAAACACGATAACAGCAGAGCGGAACCGTTTAGAAAGGAGATAATGGGCGGAGAATAGCCCTCTCCCGCCCGCTAAACAACCGATAAAGGCGTTGTAAACGAGCCTTACACGGTTCATATCTGGCGTATAAACGTCGAAGACGGGGCAGGATAGGTAATGTTAGCTAACCCGCAAGCGGGCCAGCCATCATTACACCACCTTATTCGCAGCGGGGCTGCTCAACGGTGATCCTGCTCTACGAGGTCAATCGGCTACCGCCTTGAGGGAGAACGCCATGGACGAAGCGGCCGAAATCGAAGGGGCTCCCGAAGGGGGGAGCCGGCGTCGCGGCCGTCACCTTCGCGTCCCGGTGACGGCCGAGGAGGGGCAGCAGATCGAGGAACTGGCGCAGCAGACCGGGTTGTCGATCGCCGCCTACCTTCGCCTTGTCGGGCTTGGTTACAAGCCCCGCAACGTCGTCGATTTTGACGAGGTGCAGCGCCTAGTCGCGGTCAATGGCGACCTTGGCCGTATGGGCGGCCTGTTGAAGCTATGGCTGACCGATGACGCGAAGCTGGACGAGTTCAAGCCCGAGGAAATGCGGCGCATCGTGCGCGGCCTGTTGAAGAAGATCGAAGCCGGGCAGGAGGAGCTTCGCGAGGTTGCGAAATCGGTCCTGATCGCCCGCCCGTGATTTTAGCGGCTAAAATTTTCGGGGCCGCCGCATGATCGCCAAGCATGTCTCTATGCGCGTCACGCGCAAAAGCGACTTTGGCGGTTTGGTCCGATACATCACCAGCGCGCAGGGCCGGGACGAGCGGGTTGGCGATATCACCGTCACTAACTGCCAGACCGACGACCCGCACGCGGCAGCTATCGCGTGCATGGCCGTGCAGGCGCAGAACAAGCGGTCAGAGGCGGACAAGACCTATCATCTGATCGTGTCGTTCCGGCCCGGCGAGCGGCCGACCCCGGAAGTCATTCGCGAGATCGAGGAGCGAATTTGCGCCGGGCTTGGGTATGCCGAGCACCAGCGCGTCAGTGCGACGCATCACGACACGGATAACGTCCACCTTCATATCGCGATCAACAAGGTTCACCCGACCCGGCGCACCGTCCATTCGCCATTGCGGGACTACCGGACGCTTGCCGAGCTTTGCGACAAGCTGGAAGCCGAGTTAGGCCTTGAGCGTGACAACCACGCCTCCCGAAAGAGGGGAGGCGAAGGCCGTGCCGCCGACATGGAGCAGATCGCCGGCTTGGAGAGCATGATCGGTTGGGTTCGCCGCACTTGCGGCGACGAGATCAAGGCGGCCGATAGCTGGCAGGCTTTGCACGCCACCATGTCGGCCAACGGGCTCGCGATGCAGGCTCGCGGCAACGGGCTTGTCGTCATCGCGCAGAACGGGACGGCGATCAAAGCCAGTTCGATCGCCCGCGACCTGTCCAAAAAGGCGCTTGAGGATCGGCTTGGGCCGTTCGTGCCCGCCGATGGCGCTCAGGCCCCGGCACCCGCCACACGGGCCTATGAGCCGCGCCCGATGGCGTCGCGCGTGAATACCGCCGAGCTATTCGCGCGCTACCAATACCAGCAGAGCAACCGGCGCACCGCGCGATCGGCCGAGTTGGCAGCGGCATCAGCCAAGAAGGCCGCCGCGATCGAGGCGGTAAAGCGCGCCGGGCGATTCCGCAGAGGCGCGATCAAGCTGGCAGGGGGAAGCGGGCTGACCCGCCGGCTTTCCTACAATCTCACGTCCCGCGCGACCAAGCAGGCGATCGACAAGATCGCGACGGCCTATCAGCGCGAGCGCGAACGGATCAACGCGCGTAACGATCGGAAGGGCTGGCACGAATGGTTACAGGCCGAGGCCAAGGCCGGAAACGCCGAGGCACTGGCGGCCCTTCGCGCACGCGAGGGGCGAAATCACAGGCCCGCAAATGCGGTGCAGGCGACGCCGGGCGCGAGCCACGGGCTCAGCGCCAACGAGCGCGCCGATCATGTCACCAAGCGGGGGACGATCATCTACCGCACAGCCGGCGCGGCCGTCAGGGACGACGGCGCGAGCTTGCATGTGTCCCGAGGGGCCGAGATCGAGGGCATCACCGCCGCGCTCCGCATCGCGCGCGAGCGATACGGCGAGGAATTGTCGATCGCCGGCAGCGCAGAGTTCAAGGAGCGCGTCGCGCAGGCAGCAGCCCGCGCCGCGCTCCCGATCCGTTTCGATGATCCCGAGCTTGAGCGCCGTCGTCAGGCGCTTGTCACCACCCTAACCCAGCAGGAGGCCAGCCATGGCGGACAAGACCTTGGACGAGGAGATAGAGGAGGCGATGCGCCTCGTGGACGGGAGCGGCCCGCCGGAGCCCCCACAGGCCCCGCCAGCGGGCGAGGAACCGCAGATGGCACAGGACAGCCAGGTACCGCCCGAGGCGCTACCAGCGGAGCCGGATTTGACGGAAGAAGCGGGCCAGCTCGACCACGGAGCACCCGAGGAACCCGAGGGCTTGCAAGTGGCAAGCCGAACATTGGTCGCGTTGGACGAAGCCCGCCGCCCGAGGCCCGAGATCGCGTGCGGAATCTGTCCGAACTCGGTGTGGTTCGCTACGCCGAGCGACCTTCGCTGCTATTGCCGCGTGATGTTCGTACAAACGTGGACGGCGCAGAAGCCCGGCGAGATCGTCTCTTGCGATGGGATGTTTCTGGGGCAGGAATGACCCCCGAGCGGATCACCGCAGCCGAGAAATACATCGCCGAGCGCGAAGCTAAACGGCAAGCGGGGATGGATATACCGAAACACCGGCCTTTCGAGACCGGCGACGTTCCGCTATCTTATGCAGGGACGAGAGTAGTGGAGGGCCAGAGTTTGGCGCTCCTCAAGCGCGGCGACGAAATCATGGTGCTGCCGATCGATGCCACCAGCGCGGCCAGAGCCGCCAGATTGGCAATAGGCGACCGCATCGAGATCGGGGCCGATGGGACCGTGAAGGGACGAGGACGCAGCCGATGAGCACCAAACGGAACAACGCAGTCGGCCCGCAAGTCAGGACACGCGGGCGTAAGACCGGGCAGTCGCAGGGGAGGGGACTTGTCGCCTTCATCGTGCTGGCGTTCGTCATCGGCGGGCTTGCCGTTGCTACGCAGCTATTCGCCCGCAGCATGGCTTATCAGCCGACATTGGGGCCGAACTGGAATCACATCTATGCCCCGTGGCGGATCGTCCAATGGTTCCTGAATTGGCAGAGCGTCCCGACCCTAAAGCAGCCCTTCGGCAAAGCGATCGGCATAGGGATGGTCGTCGCAGTCGCCGGCCTCGTAGTCGCCATGGTGGCGAAGGTGGCAATGTCCAAGCGGGGCAAGGGCAACGAGTTCCTTCACGGATCGGCACGATGGGCCGACATGAAGGACATTCAGGCCGCCAGCCTGATCGACAACGACGGCGTTTATGTCGGCGCTTATGAGGAGAAGAACGGCAAGGTTTCCTATCTCCGGCACTCCGGCCCCGAGCACGTTCTGACCTATGCGCCGACCCGATCGGGCAAGGGCGTGGGCCTTGTCATTCCGACCCTACTTTCGTGGAATCACAGCACCGTCGTTGCCGACTTGAAGGGCGAGCTATGGGCGCTGACCGCAGGGTGGCGGAAGCAGCACGCCGGCCAGACCGTCATGCGGTTCGAGCCGGCATCGTCGCGGGGAAGTGTCCGCTGGAACCCGCTGGACGAAATCCGCGTCGGGACGGACAACGAAGTTGCCGACGTTCAGAACCTTGCCACGCTGATAGTCGATCCCGATGGCAAGGGCCTCGAAAGCCACTGGCAGAAGACCTCGCAGGCGTTGTTCGTGGGCGTCATTCTGCACGCGATCTACAAGGCCAAGAATGGCGGCCCACCCGCCACCATGAGCGAGGTTGATGGGCTTCTGACGGACCCAGCGCGGCCGATTAAGGGGCTATGGGAAGAAATGATGACCTACGGGCATCTGCCCGGCGGAAAGAACCATACTGTTGTCGGCCGCGCCGCTCGCGACATGATGGACCGCCCCGACGAGGAGGCCGGGTCCGTCCTTTCGACCGCCAAGAGCTATATCGAGCTTTACCGCGATCCCGTCGTTGCGGCGAACACGTCAACGTCGGATTTTTCGATCCGCGACCTGATGAACCACGACACGCCGGTTAGCCTCTACATCATCACTCAGCCGACCGATAAGAACCGGCTCCGGCCGCTTGTCCGCATCATGTTGAATATGATGGTACGCATCCTCGCACCCAAGCAGGAGTTCGAGAACGGCCGCGTAAAGGCCAATTACAAGCACCGGATGCTGTTTATGATCGATGAGTTCCCCAGCTTGGGGAAGCTCGAAATCATTCAGGAGAGCTTGGCGTTCGCCGCCGGCTACGGCCTCAAATTCTATCTCATTTGTCAGGACATCAACCAGCTTCGCAGCCGGGAAACGGGCTACGGCCATGACGAGCTAGTCACGTCCAACTGCCATGTTCAGAACGCCTATCCGCCGAACCGGCTTGAGACGGCCGAGCACCTGTCAAAGATGACGGGGCAGACGACCATCCTCAAAGAGCAAATCACGACCAGCAAGAATAGGGGCGGCGGATGGTTTTCAGGTTCGGAATCCCGAACCGTGCAGGAAACCCAGCGCCCGCTTTTGACCCCCGACGAGTGCCTACGGATGCCGGGGCCGAAGAAGAACGCGGACGGTGATATCGAGGAGGCCGGCGATATGCTGCTCTACATGGCCGGCTATCCCATGATTTACGGCAAGCAACCGCTGTATTTCAAAGACCCGACGTTCCTTGCGCGCGCGCAGGTTACGGCCCCCGATAAGAGCGACATAATCCGCAAGGCGAAGCCTACGACCGCCAGCCGCCGCGATAATGACGATGGGGACGAGGGCGAAAGCGCCCCGATCCGGGTGAAGCTATGAAGCGCCCCAGCCTAAAAGTGATCGGCCGCAATACCGCGCTTAGCGTGTTTGCCCTCTCGATCGCGGGCGTCGCCGCAGCAGCAGCGGGCGTGCGCGTGAATATGACCCGCAGCATACCGCTAGGCTTCTACCGGACCACGAGCGAGCCGGTGCAAAAGGGCGCTTACGTCATGTTCTGCCCGCCCAAGCGTGAGCTTTTCGCTCTTGCCTTGAAGCGTCGCTACATCGAGCCCGGCGACTGCCCCGGAGGCAGCTATCCGATGATGAAGCGGATTTTAGCGGCTAAAAATGACCGGGTGCAGATTGGTGCCAATGGCGTTGTCATCAACGGCGTGCCGGTCCCCAACAGCATCCCCCGGCTGCACGATGGCGCAGGGCGTCCGCTCCCGCATTTCGTCGGAAGCGGCAAGGTCGCAGCCGGCGACGTGATCGTGATCGGAGAGAGCAAGGTTTCATTCGACAGCCGATATTTCGGGCCGATCCCGCGCGAGCAGATCAGCACCGTCATTCGTCCGATCGTGACTTGGTAGGGGCGGGCCGATGAGCGGAGAGATCGTCGTCATCGCCGAGAAACCGGACCTCGCAAAAGCCATCGCCGAGGGCTTGGGGGGAGGGAGCCGTCAGGACGGCTACATTGATTGCGGCCGCCATTACGTCACTTGGGTTTTCGGCCACATGCTTGAGCTTGAGGCCCCTGAAACGCCGTGGACCATGGCCGAGCTACCGATCAGCTTCATCCCATGGAGCAAGAAACCGTCTCCCGACAAAATGAAGCAGCTTCGCATCATACGCGACCTGTTGAAGCCGGCAAAGAGCATCATCCACGCGGGCGATCCCGACGACGAGGGCCAGCTACTCGTTGACGAGGTGATAGAATGGGCCGGCTCCCGTCTCCCGGTGCAGCGCGTCCTTATCAACGACTACAATCTGAAACTGGTGCAGCGCGCGCTTGCCACGATGCGCGACAACCGCGAGTTCGCGGGCATGTCCGCAGCGGCCGAGGCCCGAGGCGTCGGCGACCTTCTCTATGGCGTCAACATGACCCGCGCCTACACGCTCGCAGCGCAGGCGAAGGGCTATCAGGGTGTGCTTAGCGTCGGGCGCGTGCAAACCCCCATCCTTGGCCTTGTCGTTCGTCGCGACCGCGAGTTCGAGGCTCACACCAAGGGCTTTTACTACACCGTCACCGGCCAATTTCAGATCGGCCAGCACGTTTTCCCGGCCCGCTATCAGATTGTTGATGGCGATCCCGTCGATGACAAAGGCCGTCTGTCGGATCAGGCGCACGCGCGCGCCATCGCCGCAGCCGTATCCGGCAAGCCGGCGAGGATCATCAGCGCCGTGACGACCGCCAAAGAGGCGTCGCCACCGCTCCCCTACAATCTGTTGAAGCTGCAAACCGATGCGTCTCGCAAATTCGGTTTCAAGCCGGATCAGGTGAAAGAGATCACGCAGACCCTTCGCGAAAAGCACCGGCTGATTACCTACAATCGCAGCGACAGCGAATATCTCAGCGATGAGCAGCACGCGGACGCAGCCGGCGTGCTGGCGGCGATCGGCGAGACGGCCCCCGTATTGGCCGCGCCCGTCAAACGTGCGGACCCGGCCATAAAGAGCCGGGCGTTCAATACCGCCAAGGTTTCAGCCCACCACGCGATCATCCCGACCGAGGCCACGGCCGATCTGTCGAAGCTCAGCGACGGCGAGCAGAAAATCTATCTGTTGATCGCTCGCGCCTACGTCGCTCAGTTCTGGCCGACCCACCAATACGATCAGACCGATATCGTTTTGGAGGTAGAGGGCCGGCGCTTCACGACGCGCAGCAACATCACCACCCGACCGGGTTGGACGACGCTCTACAAGAACGACGCCGGCAACGAAGACCTAGCCGATGATGAGGAGGTGCTGGCGCTGGACCTTCGCGCGCTCAGTGCCGGCCAGACCGGCACATGCGGCAGCGCCAGCGCCGACCAGCAGGAGACGAAGCCCAAGCCGCTCTACACCATGGCGACGTTGCTAACGGACCTTACCCGTGTCGCCAAATACGTCCGCGACGATCGGTTGCGAAAGCTCCTGATCGAGAAGGACAAGGACAAGGCCGGCGAGCATGGCGGGATCGGCACCCCGGCGACGCGGGACGGCATTATCGCCACGTTGTTCGATCGCGGATTCCTGATCGAAAAGGGCAAGAACATCGTCAGCAGCCCGCAGGCTCGCGAGTTCTACGACGCCTTGCCCGATCAGGCCAAGTTCCCCGACATGACCGCAATCTGGCACGAGCAGCAGCGTGCGATTGCAGACGGATCGAAGGACGCCCGATCGTTCGTTCAGACCCTTGCCGATTATGTCGCGCGCGAGGTCGCGGGCGTGAAAGAACATGGGCTGACCATCAAGACCGACGCGCCGCCCTGTCCGACGTGCGACAGGCCGCTTCGCCGCGTGAAGGGGAAGAAAGGCCACTTTTGGGCCTGCACCGGCTATTCCGAGGGCTGCAAATACACGGCCGAAGACAAGGCCGGAAAGCCCGTGCTGATTAAGAAAGAACCGCCGTCAGTATCCGTCATGCACAAGTGCATGTCGTGCGGCATGGGTTTAGTCCGCCGTCCATCGGCCAAGAAGAAGAATAGCTTTTGGTGGAGTTGCAGCGGATATCCTGACTGCAAACAGACCTATTTCGACGTGAACGGGAAGCCCGATTATAGCACCAAGGAGAAGACCGCATGACCGACACCAGCAGCCCCACCGAGGAGGCAATTCGCGCCTACGGTGATGACCTGATCCGCCGCAAGCTGATCGACGCCGAGATTCCCGGCGCGGTAGTGGAGTTCGATCCCGACGAAGCGGAACGGGCCGGCGCGTTCGTGGAGGACGCCTTGAGCGAGGCCGATGCCCGCGACGCGGAGGATGGCGTGGAGATCGAGCCCGCCGATCGCGCCAAGCTCAGCCTGTTTGCCGCAGCCCGCAACGCTTAACATCGGAGGCTACCATGGCCGAGGAAAAGAAGCCTTTTCACGAGCGCGTCGCCGAGAAGATCATCGACCAGCTAAAGGCCGGCACCGCACCTTGGCAACGGCCATGGAACCCCGCCGCAGCCGGAGCCGAGGGCGGGTCGATCATCCCCATCAACCCCACGACCGGGAAGCGATATCGCGGCGTCAACGTCGTCAACCTCATGTCCGAGGGGCATGAGGACAACCGATGGATGACCTATAAGCAGGCCGCCGCAGCAGGCGCACAGGTGCGAAAGGGCGAGAAGGGCTCGCTAGTCCAATACTGGAAGTTTGACGACGAGCAGACCTTAAAGGACGCTCAGGGCAAGCCGATAAAGGATGCCGAGGGCAACACCATGAAGGTGCGCGTCGAGCTTGAGCGGCCCCGGCCATTCTATGCCGTCGTTTTCAACGCCGAGCAGATCGAGGGCTTGCCGCCGCGCACGCCGCCAGTGCCGCCCGAGTGGAATCCGATCGAGCGCGCCGAGGCCATATTGCAGGCATCGGGCGCGAAGATAACGGAGCTTGCCGGCAACCGCGCTTTCTACAGCCCGGCCACCGACAGCATCACCCTTCCCGAGCGATCACAGTTCCCGAGCGCCGACCGATTTTATGGCACGGCGCTTCACGAGGTAGGCCACTGGACCGGAGCCCCGAACCGGCTTGATCGCGATCTAGCCCATCCGTTCGGATCGGAGGGATACGCGAAGGAGGAGCTTCGCGCCGAGATCGCGAGCATGATTTTAGGCGACGAGCTACAGATCGGCCACGATCCGGAGCAGCACGTCGCCTATGTCGCGTCGTGGATCAAAGCTCTTGAAGACGATCCCATGGAGATCGTCCGCGCCTGTTCCGACGCGGAAAAGATCAACACGTTCATTCTGGCGTTCGAGCAAAAGCAGATTCAGGAGCGCGACGGCCAAGCCGTTGCGGCCGAGCAGCCCGACGCAGCGCCGTTGACGCCGGCTGATGCCGAGGAGGCCGATCGGCGCGCGACCATGGCCCAGCCCGTCGGCGTCGTGCTGCACACGACCGACAGCGATTTCAGCCACTACCATAGCTTCAATCACAGCTACGACCCGACCGTGGGCGCGCCGCACGCGGATTTGGAGGCGGCGCTTACCAGCGCCGGCCTTACCCGGATCGGCGACGTGGTAGGCGATGACAGCCGCGATTATAGCGCGATGTGGGAAACCGCGATCGAGCGCCTGTCCCCTGTCTTCGGGATTGCTCCCGACGACATGACCATGACGAACGCCTACCTTGAACGGAAGGGGCTGGCGGACGCCTTCGCCCGTGCCGGCGAGCAGTTGATACAGGCACCGCCCCTTGCCGTGCCGGCGCAGGGCGTCGCCGGGGAGATCGCCGAGCAGGACACCCCCATCAACGTCGCCTTTCGCGAGAAGAACGAGGCGAAGGGGCTTGGGGCCAAATGGGACAAGGAAGGGCGAACGTGGTTCGTCCCCGCCGGCACTGATCTTACCCCCTTTGCGAAATGGGCCAAGGAAGCCCCAGCGCCGGCCGTGGAAGGCCGGGACCAGCAACAGGCACCAGCAGAGCCAGAGGCCGCAGATCGGGCCGCAGCGCCCGCCAGCGCCGAACAGGAAGGCGAACAGATGACCAGCACCCCCAAGCAGCCCCCGGAGCGTAACTATCTGGCGGTTCCCTTCGGTGAACGGAACGTCGCCAAGGCCGCCGGCGCGAAATGGGATGCAGCCGCTAAATCTTGGTATGCGCCCGAGGGCAGCGACCCGGCGAAGCTGGCGCGCTGGAATCCGGAGAACCGGCCGAACCGTCAGGAGGCGGCCGTCAGCCCCCAGCAGGAATTTGCCGAGGCGATGAAAGCCATGGGGCTGACCGTCCCTCACGGCCACCCGATCATGGACGGCACACGTCAGCGCGTGCCGGCCGAGGGCGACAAGGGGAAGGAAACGACGGGCTCCTATCGGGCCTATCTGGACGGCCACCCCGCCGGGCACATCGAGAATTTCCGCACCGGCTTGGACATGAAATGGAAAAGCACCGGGAACACGCTTTCGGAGGAGGAAAAAGCCCGGCTTAACGCCGAGGCCGCGACAAAGCGGGACGCGCGCGAGCGCGAACAGGCCGCGACCTACGAGGAAACCGCCCAGCGCGTGCAGCGCCGGGCCGCAGCCCTAACGCAGATCGAGAGCCCGACGCCCTACATGGTCAGGAAGGGGATCGAGCCGACGATCGGCGCGATGATGGACGGGCGCGATGGCACGATCCACCTTCCGGCGATCGACACGCAGGGCACGCACTGGACGACGCAATACATTCAGGAAGACGGGACCAAGCGGTTTGCCAAGGACAGCCACAAGGAGGGCTGTTTCCACGTCGTCAACGGGGGCAGGACGCCCGAGGAGGCCCTAGCCGCCCTTGCCGCCGCTCCGCGCCTTATGATCGGCGAGGGCTACGCGACCATGACGACGATCGGCAGTGTCGTGGGGCATCCGACCGTTTCCGCGTTCGATTCCGGCAATCTCCCCGCCGTCGCGAAGGCCCTTCACGAACGCTTCCCCGACAAGCCCATCTTCATCGTCGGAGAGGACGATCAGCGCGTGCTTGAGCGGCACGGGTACAACCCGGGCCGGGAGAAGGCGACCGAGGCGGCCAACGCTGTAGGGGGCAAACCGATGTTCCCGACCTTCGCCCCCGGCGAGCAGGCGGCCGATCCCAAGCGGTTCACCGACTTCAACGATCTAGCGATGAATAGTTCGCTAGGTCGCGAGGGGCTTGAGCGCCAGGTCAAAGCCGCCGTGGAAAATCCACGGGCTCAGGCTTTGACCGGACCACGCCTAAGCGTGGACGAGGAAACCCAGCAGCAGCGGCGTTCAGGGCCGGCGATCGGCAACGATCAGCCGGCCCATCGGCGCAGCGCGCGCATATGATCCGCACGATGGCAGGGGCGACGATCGCCGCCCTTGCCGTCGCCGGCCTCGCCACCACGGCCGCCGCCCGACGTTACCAACCACCAAGCACCCCGCTTCCGATCGCCGCGACCACGGGCGTTCCCACGTCGATCCATGACGGGGACACCTTCCGCTTTGGCAAGCTCCGGGTCCGCGTTTGGGGAATTGACGCGCCCGAGCTCGAAACGCAGTTCGGCCCGGCCGCGCGCGCCCAGCTCGTGCAGCTTGTCGCCGATCGCCGTGTCACATGCCGCGACACCGGCAAGCGCAACCACGATCGGATCGTGGCGCAATGCTGGAATTGGCAGGGCACCGATCTTGCCGCAGCCATGGCGCGCACAGGATGGGCCGTGAATTGGTCGACGTTTTCCCACGGCCGATATCTGGCGGATCAGCAGGCCGCCCAGCGCGAGCGGCGCGGCGTCTTTGCTTATGGCGTCCAACCATGGCGCTAGAACCCGATCCCTGCCCCTGCCACGTCGAATTGATCGCCCGCGAGCCGGCGCGGAATATCCATCGACGCTACGCGATCGAGGCGACCCCCGACCTATTCGGCGCCATCGTCGTTCGCACCGCTTGGGGCCGCATCGGAGCGCGAGGGCAGGAGAAGATAGTTTCGTTCGTCGCGATCGAGGACGCCCAGCGCCACGTTCGCGCCACCCTTCGCCGCAGGGCGACGTCGCCCAAGCGGAACGGCGTCGCCTACGAGATCATTGAGAGCAGTGAGGCGGACGGAGAGCTTTGGGGCACGGCCTCATTGCCGCGCCGATGAACCGGCGCTGCAGCATAGAGATCGGTGTCTATGAATCTGGCACCGGACCCAACTATCCGGAGGTGCGATATGGAGCATTTTGGCGAACGAGTGCTTACCGAGGAATTGGCCGACGCGAAGAAGCTCCTAGAGCGTGCGCTGGCGATCCTCGACAAGAACGATGAACCAGACGCCGCCGCGCTCACATGCGAGGCGATCGAGCGGCTGATCGGCGCGCCCCCTCCCATTGAGCAATGGTATATGATGACGGGCCGTAACCCTGACGGGTCCGCTCGCGCGTAGGGCACGGCCGCCGGCTTGTGCTCGAGCAAACCGAGATCCGCTGCGCGGACGGCCTGCTCGAGCATAGTCGCCAACGTCTATGAGATCCACGACCACTAACGCGCGATCGGAATCTCAGCGATCCGCGTCGTCCACGACGGGCTCTTGCGCTCCCGTTTCGTGTCATAGGATCGATCGCCCTGCCCTTCGGCCGCGACGCGCACCGTATTACGGCCGAACCGACCGTTGAGCCCGTCGATCGCGGCGAGCAGCGGGGCGGCCTTCGGATCGACGGCCGCGAACAGATCGATTTGCGCCGCGCTTGCCGGGTGCAGCCCTTCCAGCATGACCCCGCACTTGGAATAGATCGAGCCGGGCACGAACATGGACTCTGCCATCGTCCCGGCCATGCCGGCGATCGAGCGCGGATCATGCGTTGCCGGCGACAGTCGCGCCGATCGCGACGCAGACGGCGCGTTGGGCTTGAACCGGCTTCCATGTGCGAAGGCGATCATGCGTGAGGCGACCAGCCCTTGCGCGCGTATCTTCTCAGCGGCGCGGACGGCGCGGCGCACCATCGCTTCGCGCAGCGCGTCCCGATTGCCGACAGGCTCCCCAAAGCAGCGCGTGACGGCCGTTCCCTTCAACGGCTCCGGCTCCGGCGCGAAATCCGAACATTCGATGCCGTTCAGTTCGCGCACGAGCCGTTCGAGCACGACCGTTCCCACGTCGCGGGCGACGGCCGCGGGGAGTGCCGTCAGATCGGCCGCGGTTCTCACACCCAGCGGGCGCAGCCGGGCCGCCAGCGCGCCGCCAATGCCCCATACTTCTTCGACAGGCCACGTCGCGAACATGGGTCGTGCGGCTGAGCGGAACAGGAAAGTGTCATAAGGCACTGTTTGGCTCGATACAGCGATAGATGGTGGCCGGGTGAACGTTGAAGGTCCTTGCGACGGCGCTAATGGACTTACCCTCGAGAACGAGTTGGCGAGCGAGCTCCGCCTGATCTGGGCGCATTTTCTTTGGGCGTCCGAAGCTCACACCGCGCGCCATCGCCGCCTTTCGCCCCTCCTCGGTTCGGCTCAATATGAGAGTCCGCTCGAACTGGGCGATCCCAGCGAATACGGTCATGATCATCACGCCAGACGGGGACGTGGTATCGGCCCAAGGTTCATCAAGCGATTGTAATCCTGCCTGCTTTTCCTTGATGCGTTCCGCGATGTGCAGGAGTTCGATGGTGGATCGCGCCAAACGATCGAGGCGGGCGACGACGAGAACATCGTCTTTGCGCAGGTGACCCATCAGCTTTTCAAGCTCGGGCCGGCCACGAGCGGCCCCCGATATTTTCTCTTCGAACATCATTTCACAGCCCGCCTCCGAGAGCCGACCGCGCTGGATTTCCAAGTTCTGATCCTCGGTGGAAACGCGCGCGTAGCCGAGCTTCATGCGACTGCTCCAGATATTGTGCGAAAGTTACTGCAAAACAATTTTGTTTCGCACATATGTTTTGCGAAGAAATTCGCCTTGTTTATCGGCATGGGCCGTCCCCTTCGCAAAAGTTGAAAGTTTCGCACGGTATGCCCACCCGTCACCTCACTGACGCCCAGCGTCAGGGCTTTGCCCGCTTTGATGGCGAACCGTCGGCCGATCAACTCGCGCGATATTTCCATCTGGACCAAACTGATCGCGACCTCATTGGAACTCTGCGCGGCGACCACAATCGGCTCGGCTTTGCCGTGATGCTGACGAGCGCCCGGTTTCTGGGCGCATTTCCAGTCTCGCCCGCCGAGATCCCAGCGTCGGTCCTGGCGGCCGTGATCGAACAACTCGCTCTTGAACCCGGCACGGACGTGGACGCCTATTTTGCGGGAAGCCGACGCATCCGGCACCTCGCGCTCATCCGGACGCACTGCGGCTTCACGGACTTTGGCGACAACGCGGTGGCACGTTTCCGGCTGACCCGATGGCTCTACGCCCTTTGCTGGAGCGGCGACGATCGGCCCGGCCCCCTGATTGATCGAGCTGCGGCCTGGCTGATCGCCAACAAGGTGCTGCTGCCGGGCGTCACGGTCGTCGAGCGCCTGGTTGGCAGGATCCGCGATCGTGCGCGGACCAGGCTTTGGCGCCATCTGGTCGCCAGCTTGAGCGATGACCAGCGCGTGCGCATCGCCGCGCTGTTTGACGATGGCGACACATCCACGTTCGCCGCCCTGGACGCGCTCCGGACCGTTCCCTCCAAGCGCATGCCGACCGAACTCTTCCGACACCTTGATCGGCTCGATGCGGTCCGGGCGTTCAATCTGCGGCCGGCGCCACCGCGGGGCGTTCCCGCCACAACCCTTGAGCGGCTCGCGCGGGTAGCGCGCGTCGGCAAGCCCTCGGCCATCGCCGCCCTTCAGGAGCCTCGTCGAACCGCGACCGTAGCCGCGCTCTTCCATACGCTCGAAGCGGCGGCCCAGGACGACGCCGCCGAGCTGGCCGAGGCTCTGCTCGCCGACTTGGTGAAAGGGGCTGAAGCCGCCGACAAACAGGCCCGCCTGCGCAGTCTGCGCGATCTCGATGGCGCCGCGATGCTGCTCCACGCAATGGGTCTGTTGGTTTTGACCGACGACGCCCTGCCCCTCAATGAATGGCGAGATGTGCTCTTCGAGCGGTTGCCCCGTCCCGACATCGAGGCCGCCATGTCCAAGGTGGAGGCGATCGCCAAGCCCGCGGAGACCAAGCCCTATGATCAACTGCGAACAAAATGGCGGAGCGCCCGGCGATTGTTCTTTGAAATCGCTACCCGCATCGAGACCGACGCTGCCCCAGGTGGCAAAAACGTCAAGGCCGCGATCAGCTACCTCAAGGGCGTGGACGACTGGTCCTCTCTCGTCAAGATGCGCGGCGCACCGATCGCTGCGGTCTCGAAGGCGTGGAGGCAACATGTCCTGGATGACGATGGCAGGATGCGCGACCCGAAGGCCTATGTCTTCGCGATCATCGATGCGTGGCGTCTGGCGATCAAGCGTCGCGATGTGTTCGCCAAGCCCGGCATCCGATACGGGGATCCCCGGCGCGGGATGCTCGAGGGCGAGTCCTGGCACAATTCCAGGTTGATGGTAGCACGCGCCCTGGGCCGATCTCTGGAAGCCGACATTGAGATTGACGGTCTCTCCCGCCTTCTCGACGAGGCATATCGACATGTCGTTGCGCGCGCCGGCGACAATCCGGACCTGCGTTTTGAGACGGTCGCCGACAAGATGGGGATTGTGGTCACGCCCCTCGACAAGCTTGATGAACCCGAGAGCCTTCGAGCACTTCGCGCCGCCGTCCAAACGCGCATGCCGAAGGCCGGAATGCCCGACATCTTTCTTGAAGTCATGGCGCGAACCGGATTTGCCAAGTCCTTTACGCATCTGAGCGAGCGTCAGGCCACCGTCGAGCACTTCGAGATAAGCCTGTGCGCGACCCTGGTCGGCGGCGCCTGCAACATCGGTCTTGAGCCGATCGTGCGCCCGGAATTTGCGGCTCTGCGTCGCGACCGTCTTTCTTGGGTCGGTCAGAATTTCATTCGGCCCGAGACCATCGCCGCGGCCAACGCCGCGATCGTTTCCGCTCACAGTCGTCTGGATATCGTCCAACATTGGGGCGCAGGCGAGGTGGCCAGCGCCGACGGCATGCGTTTTGTCGCTCCGTCGAGCGCCATACACGCCGGGCCCAACCCCAAATATTACGGCCAGGAGCGCGGCGTCACTTGGTACAACATGATTTCCAATCAGTTCAGCGGTCTGACCGGAGCGGTCATCCCCGGCACGTTGCGCGACAGCCTGGTCGTCCTGGCTCTCCTGCTGGAGCAGGAAACCGAGCTCGATCCTCTGGAGATCATGACCGACACCGCCGCCTATTCCGACGCCATTTTCGGTCTGTTCTGGCTCTTGGGCTACCGGTTCAGCCCCCGTCTGGCGGACATCGGCGACGCCAAACTCTGGCGTATCGACCGCCAGGCGAGCTATGGGCCGTTCGATCAGACCGCCTGGGGCAGGGTTAAAATCAATCTGATCCGGGAAAACTGGTCCGACCTTATCCGCTTGGCCGGATCGCTCAAGCTCGGCCACCTCAAGGCCGCAGGCGTCATGCGAATGCTGCAGGTCAAAGACCGCCCAACAACGCTGGCCAAGGCCCTGTCTGAACTCGGCCGCATCATCAAGACGCTGCATATCCTGCGATACATCGATGACCGGCCGTTCCGGCGACGAATATTGTTTCAGCTCAACCGGCAGGAATTGCGCCACAAGCTCGGTCGGCGCGTCCATCACGGCGATCGGGGCGAAATCAGAAGCCCTCTGCGTCAGGGCCAAGAGGAGCAGCTTGGGGTCCTCGGTCTGGCCCTCAACTCCATCGTCCACTGGAACGCTGTCTACATGCAGGAAACCGTGCGCCAACTCAGCGAGGCCGGGACGCCGCCGCTGCCCGCCGATATCGCTCGGCTCTCGCCGATATCTTGGCGTCACATCAATTTCCTCGGCCGCTACGACTTCTCCGTGCCTGACGCCGTCGCAAACGGCGGCCTCAGACCGCTACGCCAACCTAATTCCGAATGGGACTTTTGAAAGGAAATAATGCCCCTTACGACACTTTCCTGTTCCGCTCAGCCGCACGACCCTCTATAGGCTGTACCGCCCTAAAAACGTACCTATCGTGACCGAGGACAACGGAAAACCGCTACCTATTTGGGCAAACAGGGGAGGGGATGGTTGCTCAGTGCGCGCCCCTTCGCATGGGAAGCCCTTCCCTTGACTGGAGTACGGTAATACGCAATTATAGTTAGATAACTAAGGATATGGCCATGGAGAGAGGATTGCCGACAAAGGCGCTATGGGATCGCCTTCCCGAAATCGTTCGCTTCCGCGATCAACCGGGGATGACGGAGACCTACAGTTTTGCGGGCGCCGAGGGCACGACCGAGCTGGAAGGCCAGCTGTTCCGGCAGAGAGCGCGGCCATCTAAGGCGGTCTATTTGTTCATGCACCCCACAGCCACGGTCCAGCTGCTCCCAATGCCTGAGGCGCTTGCCGATGCGGGGTTGCACGTACTTTGCGCGTCGAGTCGCTACCCGAGAAACGATAGTGCGCTGATTATGGAAAAGGTCGCCTACGACATGGGCCAGTGGGTGCGCCACGCGCGCGAGTCGCTGGGTTATGAAAAGGTGATCCTGGTGGGATGGTCGGGCGGCGGCTCGCTATCGCTGTTTTATGCGGCCCAGTCTGAACATCCGACAATCACCCACACGCCCGCCGGCGACCTTTATGACCTGACAGCAGCGCGGCTGCAGCGGGTTGACGGAATAGTCTTAATCGCCGCCCACCTCAGCCGGGCGGAAGTGCTGACCGAATGGCTTGACCCCTCCGTCATCGACGAATTCGACCCGGACACGCGCGATCTCGAATTCGATATCTATAGTCCGGACTGCCCGAACAAACCACCATTCACCGCTGACTTCATCGCCGCCTTCCGCGAGAGGCAGCGGGCCCGCAATCGCAGAATTACCGCCTGGGCCGAGGAAATGCTTGCCACGCTCCGTCGTCGCAACGACGGCGAAACCGAACGCGCCTTCGTCACGCACCGCACGATGTGCGACGTGCGCTGGATTGATCCGACGATCGACCCCAATGGACGCGCGCCGGGGGCATCCTATCTTGGCAATCCACGCACGGTGAACGTGGGACCCGCTGGTTTGGCGCGATTCTCAACCCTGCGCTCGTGGCTGTCGCAATGGTCCTACGACCTATCCAACTCCAAGGCTGCCGTTAACGCGACAAAGATCCATCGGACCCCTGTGCTGCAGATCGAGAATGAAGCGGACGACGCGGTTCCCGCGAGCCATAATCCGATCATTCACAACGCGCTCACCGTTGCGAACAAGGAATTTGTGAGCATCAAGGGCGCGACCCATTTCTACCAGGGCCAGCCCGAACATGTCAGCGCTTGTATCGACGGGATCATCGACTGGAGCCACCGCAACGATTTGTGATCTGGCCGCCGCGATCGACGCGGCGCCTCCGCATTTTCGCTGCGGCGCGGCCGGCTTACGCCGGCCGGTCGCGGATTCCTTGCGGGGATCAGTTGTAGACGGCGTCCCGGATGTCGGACACGAACTTCCCCGACATACCCTCAAAGGCCGTGTTGGTCATGGCCACGACCGTCAGCGCGTTTGCACGATCGATGAACCAGCTATTGCCGTATCCGCCGCCCCAGTGAAGCGTTCCGGGAGACTGCGGCGACGGGACGGCGTGCGGATCTGCAAGCACTGCCCAGCCGAAGCCGAAGCCCCAACCCGGCCCGCAGGCCGCAGCCTGAGGTCCGAGCTGATCGGTCGCCATCATCTCGACTGTTTCAGGCTTCAGGATCGGACCACCCCCGAGCCGGATGGTTTCCAGAAAGTGCAGGACGTCGCCCGCAGTCCCCACCATCCCACCCCCGCCTGACGGATAGGAGTTTGGATCCAGGATACGGCTCGGCGCGAACGTTAGCGACCCGTTGAAGGCATCCAGAGGCACTACCATGCCGTCCGTGATGCGGACGGGAACGGATTCGCTGTTGAAGTAATTCGTCGCGAGCCGCTCAACATCCGCAACGGCAAAGCCGGTATCGACGATACCCAGCGGATCCGTGACCAGTTTGCGCACAGCATCGCGTAGCGAACCACCGGTAACGCTCTCAACCACCCCTCCCATCACATCCATGCCAAGGGAATAGCGAAAACCCGACCCCGGTGCGGCGGTAAGCGGGGCGGCAGCCAGGCGCCGAAGATTCTCGGATAGCGACAATCCCGGTTGATCCAACCCGTCGGAGACGTCGAGGCGACGATAATGGCCATCGCTCCCTTCCTGAAACGGATAGCCGAGCCCCGATGTGTGCGTGAGCAGATGGCGGATCGAGATGACCGGAACCGATCCATCGGACAGGCGCGGCTGAAAGTCGGGCAGGAAGCGCGTCACTGGATCGTCCAGCCTCACAACACCATCCTCGATCAGGCGCATCACGGCGGCGGTGACAAAGGGTTTGGTCACCGATGCAAATCGGAAAATGCTATCCGTTTGCATCGGCTTTTGCGATTCACGGTCTGCAAATCCCGCCGCGCGGCGATAGGCGATCTTGCCGCCCCGGGCGACGATCACGACCGTTCCCACCAAACGATTGTCGGCGAGAGCATTGTCTATCGCGCGATCCAGGCGATCGGACACATCCGCGCCTTTAAAGGCTGATGAACTCATAAGTTCAAACTCTCCCGATACTCTCGCAGACCGGACGCGGCCCGCACCTAAGCGATTGCAGTCATCAACCGCGCGGTGGAGAGCGACGACGATTCGGTCGGAGGCAAGGCCTGACCATCAGCACACCTCTCCACGCAACCTTCACGTCGCAGACCGCCACCGTGCAGTTCCTTAGTTATCTAACCATTAGTGATGTAATGTCAACGGCGGAGCAAAAGTCGGCCATTCGGCGGCGTAAAACCAGGCCATCGTGTTACATGCCGTGGGGAGTGGCGTGAGGGCGTAGCCCGAGGGCCACTCCCCACGGCATTGGTGTAATTTTCAGGGTCTGGTTTTGGCCTTGCGGGCCCGGCTGTGCGCGAGGCGATAGCTTTCGCCGTTCATCTCGAGGATGCTGACGTGATGGGTCAGGCGATCGAGGAGCGCGCCTGTGAGACGCTCAGATCCGAAGGTTTCGGTCCATTCGTCGAAGGGCAGGTTGCTGGTGATGAAGGTGGAGCCGCGTTCGTAACGCTGGGAGATCAGCTCGAACAACAGTTCGGCGCCGGTCTTGGAGAGCGGCACAAAGCCCAGTTCGTCGATGATGAGCAGCTTGTATCCGGCCATCTGCTTCTGGAAGCGCAGAAGACGGCGCTCGTCGCGGGCCTCCATCATTTCGCTGACCAGCGCTGCCGCGGTGGTGAAGCCCACCGACAGTCCTTTCTGGCATGCTGCCAGTCCGAGCCCCAACGCTACGTGCGTCTTTCCGGTGCCTGATGGCCCCAGAGCGATGGCGTTCTCACGCCGCTCGATCCACTCGCAGCGCGCCATCTCGAGCACCTGCATCTTGTTGAGCCTGGGGATGGCGGCGAAGTCGAAGCTGTCGAGGCTTTTGACGGCGGGGAAGCGCGCGGCCTTGATGCGCCGCTCGACCATGCGACGCTCCCTGTCGATCATTTCCATCTCGACGAGGCGGGCGAGGAAGCGGATATGATCGACGCCTTCAGCGGCACATTGCCGCGAGAGATTGTGATGCTCACGCAGGCACGTAGGCAGCTTGAGCGCCTTGAGATGGTGAGCGAGAAGGATCTCCGGGGCCTGATCGCTCATGCGGCCTCCTGCCGGTCGGAGAGCAGGCTCAGATAGGCTCTGGCAAAGGTCTTCTCGACCGTGGTGCGTGGCAGGAAGGGATAGACGTCCAGGTCCAGCCTGGGCGGTACGCGTTCGATCCGGCACAGGACGAGGTGCTTGACGGCATCGAAGCCGATGGCGCCAAGATCGATGGCCTGTTCGACCGCCGCCTGGAGATCGGCGAGGGTGAACGTTTCCAGCAGGCGCAGTACCTGCACATATTCGCGCCTGCCATGTTTGTGCATGCGCCCTTCCATCAACCGCTGCAGTGTCGTGAACGCTTCGGGCAGGTCCCAGCCCTGCAAAGGCGCAGCCTGGTCGAATGCGTTGATCTTCTGCTCGATCAGCGGGAGATAATGGAGCGGGTCGAAGACAACCTCCTCGCGGGCATAGCAACGAGGATGACGGGCGATGACTTCGCTGCGGCAGCCGATCACCACCTCATCGACATAGGCCCTGATCCAGACCTCCTGATGGCCCCAGGCCACCGGAACCGAATAATCGTTGGTCCTGTAGCGCACCAGGGATTGCGAGGAGACCCGCCCGCCTTTCTGATCGCAGGCCTCGAAGGGTGTAGCGGGCAGAGGCTGCATGGCCGCGAGATCGCGCTGCAGCCGCTCACCGATCGTCTCGCTCTGCCCGCGCACCTTGTCCTGCTGGCGCTTGCGGCATTGCTCCTCCAGCCACAGGTTGAACGCCTCCCAGGTCGGGAACTTTGGGATCGGCACCATGAAGTTGCGCCGGCAATAGCCTACCAGCCCCTCCACATTGCCCTTCTCGTTCCCCTTGCCCGGGCGGGCATAGCGGTCGCGGATCACGTAATGTGACAGGAAAGCGCTGAACAATGTTGCACGCTGCCGCGTGCCGTCGGGCAGGATCTTCGCCACAAGGCAGCGATCGTTGTCATAGACGATCGAGCGCGGTACCGCGCCGAAAAACGCGAAGGCATGCACGTGTCCGTCCACCCAGGCCTCCGCCACCGCCGCCGGATAGGCCCGCACATAGCAGGCATCACTGTGCGGCAGATCGAGCGCGAAGAAGTAGGC
>CAACXH010000458.1_pt1 | contig 41878 bp, 36 predicted proteins | sample 2275881 | NCBI WGS metagenome assembly CAACXH01 (sample SAMEA5312483, study PRJEB27640) | indoor metagenome | biome: indoor environment; feature: controlled; material: polymer antistatic dissipative epoxy resin | place: Italy | collected 2014-05-27 | reverse complement strand
GCAAGGCTCGTTCCAGCGGCCAGAAAGGCGGCGAGTAGGATGGCAATTCGCATGGCATTCCCTTTATTCAGTTCATTCAATGGCTGTTGGTTCTGCGCAGCGCCTGCAGGCGCAGCGTGAGGATGAAAAGCGGCACGCCGATCAGCGTCAGTGCAAGGCCGATCGGCATCGGCGTATCAGCCACCAACCCGCGCGACAGCGTATCGGCGGTTACCACCAATATGCCGCCGGTGAGCCCGGAGAGAAAAAGCCTGGCGCGGCCGACGGCGGGCGAAACGAAAGTGGCGAGATGCGGGGCTATGACGCCGAGAAAGGTGAGCGGGCCGACCGCGGTGACGGATGAGGCACTGAGGATGACCGCGAAAACGATGACGAGCGGGCGCGAATGCCTGATGGTTTCGCCAAGCGCCATGGCCATCTCGTTGCCGAGATCGAAGACCGCAAGTGCCCGACCGAGCAGAAAGATGCCGGCGAGACTTGCGGCAAAGAGGGGCGCAAAAACGAGATTGGTGGACCAGCTTGCCTGAAACAGCGAACCCGCCATCCAGTCGGCCAGTGAAAGTGAAATTTCCGCCGGCGTGTAGAGCAAAAGCACGGAGGAGACGGATGAAAGGGCGGATTCTATCGCTATCCCCATCAGCAGAATGGCAAGTCCGCTGGAGCGTTCACGTCCAACGAGGGCGATCAGGAGGAAGGCCACTGCCAGACCGCCGCCGACGGCCGCAAGCGCTACCATGGTTTTTGGCGCGGCCGGCACCAGCACCAGAAGCAGCATGATGGTGGTCATCGACCCCTGGCTCAGACCGAACAGGCCTGGATCGGCGAGAGGATTGCGGGCAACGGATTGTAGCATGGCGCCGGCCAATGCCACACTCCAGCCGGCCATGAAGCCGAGCAGAATGCGCGGCAGCCGCACCGTCCACAGTGCATAGGCCTGATCGTCGCCCAGATGCCCGCCGGCAAGGCCGTGCAAAAGGTCGAATAAACCGGTTTCAGTATTGCCGAGGCTAACGGATATGGCGGCGAGCACCAGCGCCAATCCAATCAGCGCGAGGCCGGCCTTCAGATTGCCGATGCCGATTTGCAGGCGGCTCGGCAGCCTGAGTACCGCTTTGCCGTCGGTGGCGAAATGCCGTTTCATGACAGCCCCCTCTGCGAAGGCGAAAGATAAAAGCGCTTGACGATGACGATGAAGACGAGGCCTCCGAGCAGATCCATGAACAGCCCGGTATTGACCACATAAGGCGCAAACAGGGTCTGTGCGCCAAGATCGGCCAGCACGCAGAGTCCTGCGCCGACAAGAGCGGAAGCCGGTAGAGCGAGTGTGAAATTCACCCCCACCAGCGGTCGGATCATATGCGGCACAATGAGGCCGACGAAGCCAATCGGGCCACAGATCGCCACCGCCGAGCCCGATGCCAGCATGGTGGCAAAAAGCGCGACCCGGGAAATACTTGTCACGTTCACACCGGCGGAGGCGGCTTTTTCCGCGCCCAGCAGAACGAGCGTCAGCGGCCGGGCGACCAACAACAATATCGCCAGCGCAATGGCTCCAATCCACCAGAAATCGATGAGCCGTGCGGCATAGACGTGGTTGATATTGCCGCCCACCCAGCTCAGAAATTCGCTGCGCCGTGTGGGGTTTGATAACAGCAGGGCATTGGTCACGCCGATCAGCAGCATCGAAACCAGGGCACCGGCGAGGATGAGCGACAGGCCGCGCGGATCGTTCGACCGACCGGCAAGACGGGCGACGAGGAAGCAGGCGCCAAAGCCGAGACCGGCGCCGACGAGTGCCGCTAATCCCTGCACCTCCGGAGAAAGATCGAACACCAGCGCGCCGGCAACCACAAAAAGCGTCGCGCCGGCATTCAGGCCCAGAGTGGAGGGCGAGGCGAGGGGATTGCGGACAAGCCCCTGTAGCACGCAGCCGCTGACGGCGGTGGTGGCGCCCACATAAATCGCAATCAGTAAGCGCGGGATCTGCTGATAGAGCAGCACCGACTGTTCATAGGTGTCGGCCTCACCGCGCCAGAGCGTCGTCGCGATCTCGGCAAGCGGCATATCGCCGGTCATAAGGAGCAGATTGACGGCGAGAATGGCGGCCAAGAGCAGCGCGGCGGCAAAAATCAGCATTACTTTCGAGGTCATGCCGGGATGGCCTGTTCCTGCCGTTCCAGCCGGGGCACGCAGATGAGCCGTCCCTGACGGGAGAAGATATCGGCTTCGAGATCGAAGACCTCGGCGACATTTTCAGGGGTGACCGTTTTTTCAACGGGCCCTGACGCCAGAACCCGTCCGGCTTTCAGCATGATGACATCGTCAGCGAAAGTGGAGGCGAGGTTGAGATCGTGCAGCACGACGATAACGGTTTTGCCGTGCCTGTCGGTCAATTCGCGCACGAGGCCGAGAACGGCATATTGATACTTCATGTCGAGATGGTTGACCGGTTCGTCCATCAGGATCACGTCGGTATCCTGCGCCAGCACCATGGCGATGAAGGCGCGCTGGCGCTGGCCGCCGGACAGCGTGTTGACCTGTGCTTTCGCCTTGTCTTCCAGCCCGACGGTCCTCAGCGCCTCGGCAAAAAGCGCCCGGTCGCGTTCAGTCGGGCCGCCTGCAAGACCGTATCGCGCATAACCGGCGAGCTCGATCAGCTCGCCAAGCGTCATATAGTCAGGGCAATGGCATTCCTGCGGCAGATAGGCGATACGGCGGGCGAGTTCCCGGCGTCCGATTTCGCTGATCGAACGCTCGCCAAGCCTTATTTTGCCTGATGACAAAGGCAGGAAACCCATGATGGTTTTCAACAGCGTCGACTTGCCGCAGCCATTCGGGCCGACCAGCGCCGTCACCCGCCCGGCTTGGAAACGGGCAGACAGTCCCTTCAAGACGGGGACGTGTCCGTAGCTGGCGTGAAGGTCTGTCGCATCAAGCACCGGATACAACTCCTGTTATTCGTGCGGCCATGCGTCGAGACGCCGCACAGCCGTTATAAGCATTTGAAATTAAATATCGATCTTGCGAAAAACGGGTCCCGTTCAGGCAAGCGCGACGCTCTGATCTTGAAGCGACACTAAACTATAGTAAAACTCTCCACAAATCGAAATTTGCCGATTCAACCCGCGGATTTCTTGCCCGTTATTTCAATCGAGGTGCATCATGTCAGTCGCAGCCAAGCTTCATGTCGGTATGTCGCTGGCCCCAACCTGGCTCAGTGGCGAGGCGTGGCGGCGCGCGGACAGCGATATAGGTGGGGTGTTTTCCAGCGATTATTTCGTCGATCTTGCCCAGCGCGCCGAGGCCGCATATGTGGATTTCGTGTTTCGGCCTGATACGCTTTTTCTGCGTACCGAAGGGCTGGAGACCGGCGGCGGATTTGCCAGCATGGACCCGACCATGCTTCTCGCCGCAATTGCCCGGGAGACCAGTCGCGTCGGCCTGTTATCCACCGTTTCGACGACCTTTTTGCCACCCTATGTGGTTGCTCGCCAGATTCAGTCGCTGAACTGGCTGAGCAACGGCCGGGCGGGGTGGAACATCGTGACTGCACTTGAAGGCCACGAAAATTTCGGCCTCAAGCAAATGCCGTCGCCGCAGGAGCGCTATGAACGCGCCGCCGAATTCACGCAGGTGGTGCGGCAGCTCTGGGCAAGTTTTCCGAACGAGGCGTTGAAGCTCGACAGGGAAAGCGGGCGGTTTGCCGATTCCTCGCTGGTGCGGCCGGTGGCTCATGAAGGGCCGCATTTCAGCGTCAAAGGCCCGCTCAACCTGCCGGCCCATGCCAGCCGCATTCCGCTGGTGCAGGCGGGCGCTTCTCCCGAGGGCCGTGATTTCGCCTCGTCGGTGGCGGATGCGGTTTTTGCCTCGACGCCGGATATGCAGGCGGCCATCGAACTCAGGGCGGATTTGCGCCGCCGGGCCGAGGGGCATGGCCGCAGGGCGGACGAGGTGAAGTTGATGCCGGGCCTCAGCCTCTATCTGGCGAGCAGCCGAAAGGAGGCGCTGGAACTCTTTGCGGAGACCCATGCGCGCGCCAACCGCGCCCGCGCCTTTGCCTCCATTCGCGATATGACGGGCCTTGATCTTTCGGAGTGGCCGCTCACGCGGATCGTCACCGCTTCGGATCTGCCGCTGCCGCCTGAAACACCGAGAAGCCGCACCCATGCCAACCTTTTACGCCGGCTGATCGAACGGGAGACCCTGAGCGTCGCAGACCTGCTGCAACGGCCGGAAGTGATGGGGTCTGGCCACTGGCAAATCATCGGCACCGTCGAGGATGCTTTTGAAACCATTCGGGAATGGGCGCAGGCCAGTGCGATAGACGGTTTTGTCGCGGTGCCCGGCGGGTCTGTCGCTTCGATGCGGCTGGTATTGGAGCAGCTGCTTCCCAAGCTTGGCGATGCCGGGCTTTTCCGCACCGGCTATTCCGGCCACACATTTGCGGACCATCTGGCCGAATAGGGTTTACGATCCGCCGGATTCGCTCGTCGCCTTTGTGGCTGCTTCGAGCAGTCGCGAAAAATGCCCTTCGGCCTCGGCTGTCGCCAGGAAGGATACGGTGGTGACGACGCAACAGATTTCGCGCTGGGCATCGAAAACCGGGGCCGCCTTGCCCGTCAGGGCCGAAAACAGATGCTCGTTGAGTTCCGCACCACCTGCCTCGCGGATGGCGTTGAGAACCTTCGCCTCGGGGCGTGAGCCGCGAAAGGTGGCCGGCTGCAATTTGCGCACGGCGGCAATTCTATCCGGTGGCAGGTAAGCCTGAAAAACCAGTCCGCAGGCGCTGTTGTCCAGCGGCAGAACATCACCGAGCGCTACGGTACTGATGGAGAAGCTGGCGCTCCTGTGCCATTGCACTACGGTCGGGCCGCGATCGGTCCAGATCGCCACGCCGCAGCTGGCGCCGATCTGCGAAGCCAGATTTTTCATCTGGCGACCGGCGGTCTCGACCGGATTGATTCGTCTCAACGCGCTTATGCCTATCCCCAGTGCCGCCGGCCCGAGATCGTAGCAACCGCTTGCGGGGTCCTGGGTCACCAGTTCTTCCCGCACCAGGCTCTGCATATAGCGGTGCGCGGTCGAACGGCCGGTGCCGGCGCGTTTGGCCAGTTCGCCAAGCGCGAGTGCCGTATCTGATTTTGCGAGAAGGTCGAGGAAACGCGCCGCGATCGATACGGATTGAATGAGCGCTGAGCGCTTCTCGCCCTCGTTTTCCGGCAGATCATCGGCATCGTCATTCATGGCCTTCAAGCCTATTCCCCTTGTACGGCCCAAATTGTATGGCCCGGACATGCCTAACGCATCGGCCAGAAAATCGGAATTGATTTCTGGCAGGAAAACAGGCCGTTGCGACGCTTTGCCAATCGTGGCCCAGAGGGGTGGTCGATAAACTTTGTTGTAAATATGGCACATCCCGTTACGGAACCCCGATTGTCCGCAATGCAGAACGTATTCTCTATTGCGAAACAGATAACGCATCCGTTACTTGAATATGACTTTAATACTCATGTTTATTTAGGGGTGTGTTATGGGGTTTCGCTCTAACGGTCGTTTGATGAACGGGGTCAGCGTTCTGACGCTGGCGACGCTGTTTGTAACGCCGGTCCTGGGTCAGGATCAGCAGGCTGAGACAGCAGGGACGACAGTTCTTAAACCGATCGTCGTGACCGGTGAAAAAGTGGCGCGCGATATGAAGAACACGGCGTCGTCCGTTTCGGTCATATCCAGCGAGAAAATCAAAAAGGAAAAGACCGGCGATCCGACCGTTTCGGAAGCGATCAAGGATATTCCGAACGTCGTTTATACCGACAATGTCAGCGCGCCCATCATTCGCGGACAGGACACGCAGGGACCTAATACCGGCTCCATCGCCTTCTTCACCGGCACGGTGCCGCGCGCGACGATCAATGTCGACGGCCATTACCTCGGTTATAACGAGTTCATCTATGGCGCGAGTTCCATCTGGGATGTCGAAAGCATCGAGGTGTTCCGCGGTCCGCAGACCACCTCCCAGGGTGCGAACGCCATTGCCGGCGCTATCCTCGTCAATACCAAAGACCCGACGTTTACGCCGGAGGCGAGCTATCAGGCCGAGATCGGCAATTATCACCAGAAGCGCGGTTCCTTCGCCTTTTCCCGCCCGCTGATCGAAGACGAACTGGCGGCGCGTATGGCGATCGATTATTCCGGTCGTGATACCTTCATCGACTACATCAATTCCGCTTTTGCCCATGACGGCACGGACCAGAACTTCAAGGAGTTCAACGGTCGTTTCAAGCTTCTGTGGGAACCCTCGGAAATCCCCGGCCTTTCGACCAAGCTCACCTATTCCTATAACGCCTCCAACCGTCCAAGCCAGGAAGCGGCGTCGCGTCCCTTCGAGGACCTGAACCACATCACCAACACGATGCCGAGCTTCAGCCAATATACCAATACCGGCATTCTCGACATCAACTACGATTTCGAAAATGGTTTGAAACTGTTCAACCAGACGCAGTTTTCCTCGTCCATCGCCAAGCGCAGGGTCGGCATTGCCAATACCGGCGATGCCGATATCGACCTCAAGAACACCTCCCACGAAACCCGTGTGACCTTCGGTGATCAGGAGGATGTGCTGAGTGGGGTGGCGGGTATCTTCTACGCGCATACGAAAGCCGATGAAGTGCTTTATCTGCGCGGAACATCGCGCTTCAACGACACCAAGGACAATCTCGGTCTTTTCAGTGAACTGAGCTATCGCCTGACGGATCAATGGACCCTGACCGGCGGGCTGCGCTACCAGCAGGACCAGATTCAGCGCAACGGTTACAGAACGCTGAGCGCCACAAGCAGAAGTTCGGTCAATTATGACGAAACTTTCTCTGAAATTCTGCCGAAGGCCTCGCTCGCTTATGCCGTGAATGACGACTGGACGGTGGGTGGTTTGATCAGCCGCGGTTACAATCCCGGCGGTGTCGCATTTGACCTGACGACCAGCAAATGGCGGACCTTCGACAAGGAAACCATCTGGAATTATGAGCTTTTCACCCGCGCCAGCCTGCTGGATGACACGCTGACGATCAACGGCAACCTGTTCTACATGGACATGAAGGATGCGCAGTTCAACGTGCCGATCGTCGTGTCCACGGGCATCAGTGAATCCTACACTGTCAATGCCGAAGAGGCCCATGCTTACGGCCTGGAAATCGGCGCCGATTATCAGGTTCTCGACAATCTGACGCTCAAGGCCAGCGCCGGTTTGCTGAAGACGGAAATTGACGAGATTTCCAGCAATTCCGCCTATCTCGGCAAGGAATTCGCCAAGTCACCCGGTTACAGCTTCACCATCGGCGCCAGCTGGGATGTGACGGACAAGTTCACCGTCTCGGGGCAGGTGCGCCATCTCGACGGTTATTATTCCGACACGGATAACAAGGCCGTTTATGCGATCGAGCCTTATACGATCGCGGATGTGCGGGCGAGCTACAAGTTCCAGGAGGAGCTTGAGTTCTACGCTTACGTCAAGAACGTCTTCGACGAACGCGCACCGACGCTGATGAAGGAAAATCGCGGCATTGGCGGCATTGAGGCCAGCATGACCGAACCGCGCATGTTCGGCATCGGCGTTCGCGGCACCTTCTGAGCCACCGCGCGAACTAGAAAGACAAGAAAGGCCTTCGAAGATAGCTTCGAAGGCCTTTTTCTTATTGGGAATGATGGGACAAAGCCTCAGAAAAACGCCTGAATGCCAGTCTGCGCCCGGCCGAGGATCAGCGCGTGAACGTCATGCGTGCCCTCATAGGTATTGACCGTCTCAAGGTTCTGGGCGTGGCGCATGACGTGATATTCGATCTGGATGCCGTTGCCGCCATGCATGTCGCGGGCCTGGCGGGCAATATCCAGCGCCTTGCCGCAATTGTTGCGCTTGACGATGGAGATCATTTCCGGTGCCATCCTGTGCTCGTCCATCAGCCGGCCGACGCGCAGCGATGCCTGTAGGCCGAGCGCGATTTCGGTCTGCATGTCGGCGAGCTTCTTCTGGTAAAGCTGCATGCCGGCCAGCGGCTTGCCGAACTGCTTGCGGTCGAGACCATATTGAAGGGCACGGAACCAGCAATCTTCGGCGGCGCCGAGCACGCCCCAGGAAATGCCGTAGCGGGCGCGATTGAGGCAGCCGAACGGGCCCTTGAGACCGGAAACATTCGGCAGCAATGCGTCTTCGCCGACCTCCACGCCATCCATGACGATCTCGCCGGTGATCGAGGCGCGCAGCGAGAGTTTGCCGCCGATCTTGGGTGCGGAGAGGCCTTTCATGCCCTTTTCCAGCACGAAGCCGCGAATCTGATTGTCATGGGCTTCCGATTTTGCCCAGACGACGAAAACATCGGCAATCGGCGCGTTGGAAATCCACATTTTCGAACCGCGCAGGCGATAGCCGCCGGCGATCTTTTCTGCGCGGGTCTTCATGCCGCCCGGATCGGAGCCGGCATCCGGCTCGGTCAGGCCGAAACAGCCGATCAGCTCGCCGGAGACGAGGCCGGGCAGGTATTTCTTCTTCTGTTCGTCCGAGCCATAAGCGAAGATCGGGTGAATGACGAGCGAGGATTGCACGCTCATCATCGAGCGGTAACCACTGTCAATCCGTTCCACCTCGCGGGCGACGAGGCCATAAGCCACATAGCTGGCATTGGCCGCGCCATATTCTTCCGGCAGGGTAACGCCGAGCAGGCCGGTGCGGCCCATCAGGCGGAACAGTTCCGGTTCGGTGGTTTCGGAAAGATAGGCCTCGGAGACACGCGGCAGAAGTTCCGATTTGCCGAAGGCGGCGGCGGCGTCGCGGATCATCCGCTCGTCGTCGGTCAGTTGGTCTTCGAGCAGAAAAGGGTCCTGCCAATTAAATGCTGCGCGTTCGCTCACTTTATGCCTCCGGATTTGCTGGCCGGATTATTGGTAATCGGCCCTGCTGGCACAAGCCATGTTTACTCATTTTCGCATTACCTTTAGTAATAGGCTCATGACATCTCTCAGCCGTAAACTCCTGCCGTCCACCAGTGCGCTTGCCGCCTTCGATTCCGTCGCCCGGCTCGGCAGCTTTTCCGCCGCAGCCGATGAGTTGGCCCTGACGCAAGGGGCGATCAGCCGGCAGGTTATGTCACTGGAAGAACAGCTTGGCGTGCGCCTGTTCGAGCGCGGTGCGCGCGGTGTGGCGCTGACGGCGGAGGGTAAAACTTACGCGAAATCGATTGCCTCGGCCCTTGGCGAGATACGCTCCGCCTCCCTGCAGCTCATGACCAAAACGCATGGCAATACGCTGAACCTCGCGATGCTGCCCACCTTCGGCACCCGCTGGCTTCTGCCGCGTATTCCCGATTTCGTCTCCAGTCATCCGGAAATCACCATCAATTTCGCCACCCGCATCGGCCAGTTCGATTTCGAGCGTGAACAGCTGGATATGGCAATCCATATCGGTCAGGCGGATTGGCCGGGGGCGGAAAGCACCTTTCTGATGCATGAAATGGTCGCTCCGGTATGCAGCCCTGAGTTTCTCAATACGCATCCGGTCGAAAAGGCAGGGGATCTCGCCACCCTGCCGTTGCTGCACATGGCCTCGCGGCCAGGGGCATGGGGCCACTGGTTCGAAAGCCTCGGCCTTTCACTCGCCCTGCCGCAGGGCATGCGGTTCGAGCAATTCTCCAGCGTGGCGCAGGCCTGCATCGCTGGGCTTGGCGTGGCGCTGATGCCGCTTTTCCTGATCGACAACGAGCTGAAATCGCGGCAGTTGCTGAAGGCGTTCGATCATCAGGCAAAAAGCCCAAGCTCCTATTATGCGGTGGCGCCGCTCTCTCGCGCCAATCATGTTCCCGTCGTCCTGTTTCGCGACTGGCTGGTGCGACAGGTGGAGGCCTATCATGCGGCGAACGGTTCGCCACTGCAAAAATAACCGCACTTTTTTCGGGCATTTATGTCTTATGCCCAGCTTTTCGCCGATTTTGCCGTCCATTGGACTCGACAGGGCGGTTTCGCTCGATTATCGTGATTAAACGTTTAATCAGCCCTTTCGGTCCACCATGGCGTCTTCACGGCCTGCCACCAATCTGAGCGCGATAGCAACGGCACTCGGCGTGTCGGTGGCAACCGTGTCCAATGCGCTGTCGGGCAAGGGCCGGGTTTCGCCTGATCTGGCGGAGCGCATTCGCAAGACGGCAAGCGAGCTTGGTTATGTGCCGAGTTCGGCGGGCAGGGCGCTACGCACCGGCAGATCAGGTGTTCTGGGGCTGGTTCTGCCCGATATTGCCAATCCTCTCTTTCCACAGATTGCGCAGGCCATCGAAAAGGCCGCAGTGACTGCCGGTTACGGTGTGCTGATCGCCGACTCGCGTGGTGAGATCGCCATGCAGACGGATGCCATCAACCGGTTGATCGAGCGCGGCGTGGATGGAATGGTTATCGTTCCCCGCCGTGGCACGCGCATTACCGATGTTGATTGTCCTGTTGCGGTGATCGACAGCCCCTCGACCCCCGGAAACACTGTTGCCGCCGACCACTGGGATGGCGGCCGGCAGGTTGGCGAATATCTGGGGGCACTTGGCCACAAAAAGGTGGTGCTGGTCGGCAAGAACCGGGATTCCAACGTGCAGAACGACCGCCTCGGCGGCATTCGCGATGGTCTTGGCAAGGCCTGCGTCACACAGACGCTGTGGATAGACGCCATCGAAAAGGCCGGCGGTGCGGGCTGCCGGCTTGGCCTTGCCGACAGGGTCGCGGATGGTTTCACCGCTTTTGCCGCCGTTTCCGATCTGCATGCGCTGCGGGTGCTGACCGAATTGCAGCGCGAGGGCATCGAAGTGCCGGAAGAGGCCAGTGTCACAGGCTTCGACGATCTGATTTTCTCGGCCGTGGTCACGCCGCCGCTGACGACGATGCGCATGGATATGGGCCGCATCGCCGATCTCGCGGTTGGAGCGCTGCTGCGTGCGATTGACGATGTCAGCGAAGGCGGCATCGCCGTCGATGTTACGGCAGAAATCTCGAAAGTACCGATGGCGCTGATCATGCGCGGCTCCACCGGCAAAGCAAAGCATGATGCGATTGAAGCCAAAAAAATCACAGCAGGAGAACTCACACCATGAAAAAGATCATTCTTGCATCGGGCGCGGCCTTGATGCTGACGATGGGAGCCGCTGAGGCGCAGGACAAGACGCTGACGATTTCGGTCTACGCCTTCGCGCAGGACGAATTCAAGGAACTGGTCTATACGCCGTTTGAGCAGAAATGCGGCTGCAAGCTGGTCGTCGAGACCGGTAACAGCGTTGAGCGTCTGGCCAAGATGGAGGCCAACAAGGCCAATCCGGTGGTCGATCTCGCCATCGTTTCCATGGCGGATGCACTTTCCGCCACCCGTAAGGACCTGATCCAGAAGATCGACGCGTCCAAGGTTCCGAATATCGAAAACCTCTATGATATCGCCAAGGACCCGAATGGCGACGGCATGAGCGTCGGCGTCAATTTCTACGCCACCTCCATCGTCTATCGTACCGACAAGATGAAAATCGATAGCTGGGCCGATCTCCTGAAGGACGGCATTGTCGATCACGTCGCCTTCCCGAACGTCACCACCAATCAGGGCCCGCCGGCGCTCTATATGCTGGGCAAGGCCATCGGCAAGGACACGCCTGATCTTTCCGGCGCCATCGAGGCCGTGGGCGAAAAGAAGGACGATATCGTTACGTTCTACGTCAAGTCCTCGCAGCTGGTGCAGCTGATGCAGCAGGAAGAAATCTGGGCAGCGCCGATTGGCCGCTTCTCCTGGGCGCCCTTTACCAAGCTCGACCTGCCGCTTGCCTGGGCCACGCCCAAGGAAGGCCAGACCGGCGGCATGAACGTGCTCGTGGTGCCGAAGGGCACGAAGAACCAGGAACTGGCGCTGCAATTCATGGATTTCTGGCTCTCGACCGACGTTCAGAAGGCGTTGGCCGAAAAGCTGGTGGACAGCCCGACGAACAAACAGGTCAAGGTTTCCGACGAGGTGGCGAACAATATCACCTATGGTGATGAAACCGCACGCAGCCTGCAGCTTATTCCGTCTGACGTGACGCTCGATAACCGCGACAAGTGGTTGTCGGAGTGGAACTCCAAGGTCGGGCAATAAGCCGAGACAATTTCAGTCAGGAACGGGGTGATTTTCAGCGTCCGCAAGGGCTCGCCCCGTTTCAGGAAAAGCGGTTTGGTCGTCCCCTGACCGCTTTTCCAACCTTTTCAGACCGCAAGCCGGCACGCCGGCTTCAACCGTAACCGGCCGTGTGGCCGTTCAGGGAATAAACCAATGTTTCAGAACCGGGCCGAAGCGCTGGCGCTTGCCTTGCCCGCTGCGATTTTTGCGGCGGCGGTTTTTCTTGTGCCGGTCTTCATGCTTTTGTCGGAGGGCTTTCGCACCGCTGACGGCTGGACATTGTCGGCCTACGCCGATTTCTTTTCCGATCCGCTGAACCAGACGGTTTTCCTGCGCACCCTCAAGCTCGGCGCGCTCGTCACTGTCGTTTCGGCGGTGGTGGGCTATGCAGCGGCCTTCGCCATCATCAACCTGTCGCAGGGGACGAAGGGCCATGTGGTCAATCTCGTTGTACTGCCGCTGATGATTTCGCCGGTCGCCCGCACCTATGCCTGGATCGTCATTCTCGGCAGAACCGGCATCGTCAACCAGGCGCTGCAGGCGGTGGGCCTGAGCGATGCGCCGATCCGCATCCTGTTTTCCGAGACGGCTGTTTTCATCGGCCTTCTGCAATTGTTCCTGCCGCTGATGATCATCTCGCTCATCAGCGCGCTGGAGAATATGCCGAAGGATACCATCGCCGCTGCCCGCGTTCTCGGCGCAAACTGGTTGCAGGTGTTCTGGAAGGTCATCCTGCCGCTTACCAAGGAAGGGCTGGTCGTTGGCGGCACGCTGGTCTTTACCGGTTCGCTGACGGCCTATATCACGCCCGCCATTCTCGGCGGCTCCAAGGTGCTGATGCTGGAAACCCTGCTTTACCAGCAGGTGACGGTCTCCAACAATTTCGTTGCCGCCAGCGTCATCGCCTTCATCCTGATCGTCATGAGCTTTGCCGCCAATATCCTGCTGAAGCGCATCGCCACCGCAAGGAACAAGAAATGACCCGGCAGCTCTTCATTCCGCTCACGCTTCTTCTCGTTGTCGGTTTCCTCATCGGGCCGTTCCTCATCATCGTTGCGGCCTCGTTTTCGGCCGGCGATACGCTCGCTTTTCCGCCGCAGGGCTTTTCGCTGAAATGGATCGCCAAGGTCTTCACGGTCGAAAGCTTCCGCGAAAGCTTTGCGATGTCGATGTTCCTTGCCATCGGCGGCACGTTCACGGCGCTCATCCTCGGCATTCCCGCCTCTTACGCCATGTCGCGCTACAAGCTGCCCTTTGCCGAGACCGTGCGCACCATCGTTTCCGCGCCGATCATCGTGCCCGGCATCATCGTTGGTCTGGCGCTGCTGCGCTATTTCGTCGTGCCCTTCGGCATTGGCATCACGCTTGCTTTGTTTCTCGCCCACACAGCGCTCATCCTGCCCTATGCGGTCAGGGTCGTATCGGCCAGCCTCAACAATCTGCGCTCGGATATTGAGGAGGCGGCGGTGCTGCTCGGTTCGTCGCGCCTCGGCGCATTTTTCCGGGTGGTACTGCCCAATATTCGCGGCGGCATTCTCTCCGCCTTCATTCTCGGTTTCGTGACGAGCTTCAACCAGGTGCCGGTATCTCTGTTCCTGTCGGGCCCGGGCGTTCGCACGCTGCCCATCGACATGCTGGGTTACATGGAAATCGTCTTCGATCCTTCCGTGGCCGCACTCTCCTCGCTGCTCGCCTTCCTTTCCATCGGCATCGTCTTCATGGCCGAACGTTTTCTGGGGTTCTCCCGTTATGTCTGACGCAAATTACCTTTCGCTCCAAAAAGTCTCGCTCGCTTATGGCAACAGCATCGCCGTCAAGGATCTCGATCTCGATATCCGCAAGGGCGAGCTGCTCGCCCTTCTCGGGCCTTCCGGCTGCGGCAAGACAACGACGATGCGCGCCATTGCCGGGCTGATGCCGGTGGCGGGCGGGCGCATCGATCTCGACGGGGCCGATATTACCCGCGTCGCGGCCAACAAGCGCGCCGTGGGTCTGGTGTTCCAGTCCTATGCGCTCTTCCCGCATCTGACGGTTTACGAAAACGTCGCCTTCGGTCTGAAACTCAAGGGCATGAGCGGCAAGGCGCTTGAGGACAAGGTCGCCTCCGGCCTGAAATCGGTGGGCTTGTCCAACTTCGCCTCCCGCAAGCCGGCCGAACTTTCCGGCGGCCAGCAGCAACGTGTCGCGCTGGCGCGCTCCATGGTCATGGAGCCCAAGGTGCTGCTGCTCGACGAGCCGCTTTCCAATCTCGATGCCCGTCTGCGGCTTGAAATGCGCACCGAATTGCAGCGTGTGCAGAAGGAAACCGGCGTGACGATGATCTTCGTCACCCACGACCAGATCGAGGCTTTGGCGCTGGCTGACCGCATTGTCGTCATGAAGGGCGGCAAGATCGAGCAGATCGGCACACCGGAGGAGATTTATAACGCACCGGTTTCCTCCTTCGTGGCTGACTTCGTCGGCTTTGAAAACATCTTCGCGCTGGAAGGCGGCGCGCTGAAAACCGCAAACGGCACAACACCGCTTCCCGGACCAGTCCCTTCAGCATCTGGACTGGCCTGGCGGCCGCGCATGGTCACCCTCGGTTCAGGTCCTTTCCAGGGAACCGTGCGCGGCACATCCTTTGCCGGCAACAGCCGCGAATATCTGCTGGATACGCCGCTCGGGCCCATCAAGGCGGAAACCGATGCGGCGCTTGCCGCGCATGTCATCGGTGATACGCTTGCCTTCGACCTGCCGGTCGAAAAGGCGGCAAGTCTCAAGGTGTTCAACTGACCATGGGTGTGTGGATCGATACCGATATGGGCTTCGATGACATTGCCGCCATATTGGTCGTGCAATCGTCCGGCCTTGCCATTGACGGCGTTTCGCTGGTGTTCGGCAATACGACGCTTCAGGCGGTCTGCGGCAATGCCGCAGGCGCCGTTGCCGCGTTCGGCTGGTCCATGCCGATCCATCAGGGCAGTGCCAAGCCCGTGCTCGGCGCGCTCGAAACCGCCCAGTCGATCCTTGGCGATAGCGGCATCCCGACTGTCGGCCAAAGCCTGCCGGATGCACCGGCATTGCCGAAAAGCGATGCCTTTGCCTCGCTCTGCGGCTGGCTGGAGGGGGAAGGCGAAAAGCGCATTCTGGCGCTTGGCCCGCTCACCAATATCGCCGCGCTTTGCCTTGCCCGGCCGGATCTTGCCGCCCGAATTTCTGACCTCACCTGGATGGGTGGCGGTCTGACCAGCGGCAACCATACCGCATCGGCCGAATTCAACGCCTTTGCCGATCCCGAGGCGCTGGCCATCGTGCTCTCCCACGGCCTGCCGCTGCGCATGGTCGATCTGGACGCCTGCCGCAAGGTCACCGCCTCGCCGGTCGATGTGCTGCCGATCCGCAATGCCGGCGGTAAAAACGCTGCGCTGATTGCCGATCTGTTGGAAGGTTTCATCGGCATCGCCACCAGCCGTGGCCGAGCCGCCATGGCGCTTTATGATCCTGTGGCCGCCGTTGCCTTCACGTCCGGTCTCATCGGCTGGCGGCAGGCGCGGATCGATATTGAGCTTCATTCCGCCTTGACCCGAGGCAGAACGGTGGTCGAGGGGCGTGCCGACAAGGTGGAAACCTTTAATGCGCACTTCGCCGAAACCGTTGATGCTGAAGGCACAAAGGTTGCCGTTCTCGAGTCATTACGCCGGGAGGCCGCCCGATGAGTGCGCAATTCCCGATACGAGAGCCGGCTGATCTTGCTGATGATGCACTGCGCACCCACGCGGTTGCCGCTGCGCGCGGTGACCAGCCTTTCGACGTCCTCATCACCGGCGGAACATTGGTGGATGTGGTGACGGGAGAGCTTCGCGCCGCCGATATTGGCATTGTCGGCCCGCTGATCGCCAGCGTCCATGAGCCCGCAAGCCGCAGCGACGCCGCAAGCATCATCGATGCTGCCGGTGCTTTTGTCTCGCCCGGCCTCATCGACACACATATGCATATCGAAAGCTCGATGGTCACACCGGCCGCCTATGCGGCGGCGGTGGTCGTCCGCGGTGTTACCACCATCGTCTGGGACCCGCATGAATTCGGCAATGTGCACGGTGTCGATGGTGTCCGTTGGGCGGCGAAGGCAATCGAAAACCTGCCATTGCGCGCCATTCTGCTCGCACCTTCCTGCGTGCCATCAGCTCCGGGGCTGGAGCGCGGCGGTGCGGATTTCGATGCCACCATTCTCGCCGATATATTGTCGTGGCCGCAGGTCGGCGGCGTTGCGGAAATCATGAACATGCGCGGCGTCATCGAGCGCGATCCGCGCATGAGCGGCATCGTACAGGCCGGGCTTGTCTCCGGCAAACTGGTCTGCGGCCATGCCCGCGGCCTGAAAGATGCCGATCTCAACGCCTTCATGGCGGCGGGCGTTTCTTCCGATCACGAGCTGGTCTCGGGCGAAGACCTGATGGCGAAACTGCGGGCAGGAATGACCATTGAGCTGCGCGGCTCGCATGACCATCTTCTGCCGGAATTCGTGGAAGCGCTGAACGCGCTCGGCCACCTGCCGCAGACGGTGACGCTATGCACCGACGATGTGTTCCCGGATGACCTGCTGCAGGGCGGTGGGCTTGACGATGTGGTGCGCCGCCTTGTCCGTTATGGCCTGAAGCCCGAATGGGCGCTGCGCGCCGCAACGCTCAATGCCGCGCAAAGGCTCGGCCGTGCCGATCTCGGCCTCATTGCCGCCGGCCGTCGCGCCGATATCGTCGTCTTTGAGGATTTGAGCGACTTTGCGGCCCGCCAGGTGATCGCGAATGGCAGGGCTGTCGCTGAAGGCGGCCGCATGCTTGTGGATATCCCTGCCTGCCACGCAACCGCGCTCGAAGGCTCGATGAAGCTGCCGCTTCGCGAACCCGATGATTTCCGGGTTGCATCCAAAGGCGCGAAGGTGCGCCTCGCCACCATCGACCGCCCGCGCTTCACCCAATGGGGAGAAACGGAGGCTGCGGTAAAAGACGGTTTCGTTATTCCGCCCGAAGGCGCGACGATGATTTCCGTCACCCATCGCCACGGCATGGCCGAGCCGATCACCAGAACCGGCTTCCTCACCGGCTGGGGAAACTGGAACGGCGCCTTCGCCACTACCGTCTCGCACGACAGCCACAACCTCACCGTTTTCGGCGGCAATGCCGAGGACATGGCGCTCGCCGCCAATGCAGTGATAAAGGCAGGCGGCGGCATGGCTGTCGCCTCCGAAGGCAAGGTGACTGCGCTGCTTTCGCTCCCGCTCTCCGGCCTCGTTTCCGATGCCCCGCTTGAAGACGTGGCAAAGGCTTTCGAAGAGTTGCGCGAAGCCGTCGGCAGGGTGGTGGAATGGCAGCCGCCCTATCTCGTCTTCAAGGCCTGCTTCGGCGCCACGCTCGCCTGCAATATCGGCCCGCACCAGACGGATATGGGCATTGCCGATGTGTTGACGGGCAACGTGATGGAAAGCCCGGTGATTGCCGTTCTCGAATAGCGGCGGCCCGCATCTGCGGGCTGCGATTTATTCGACGCCGGTCACGTCAGGCGTCTGTGTTTCGCGCGCGGCAATGCGCGCTGCCAACACGAAATTCTTCACCACCGGCGATGTCGTTCCGCGCCGATAGGCCAGCGATATGGAAAGCCGTGGCGGCGGGCCGCTGGAGGGAAGCAGGATGATGTTCTGCATCTTGACCTGCGCGACGGATTCCGGAAGGAGGGAAACCCCGAGTTCGGCCGCGACCAGCGACAATATCGAGGCGATTTGCGGTGCCGCCGGCCCGAGGCGCGGCGTGAAACCGGCCTCCTGGCAGGCTTTTATCGATGCATCATGAAGGCTGGTGCCGACGTTGCGTGGCGTCAGAATGAAAGGGTCGTCGCGCAATTCCATCAGGTCTATGGCGGTGCCGCGCCGCGCGAGCGGATGGGATGCCGGCAGGGCGACCAGAAGCGGTTCGTCGGTGAGCACTTCCTCAAGCAATGTATCGGGGTCGGATTGAGAAGGGCGCAAAAGCGCCACGTCCAGCCGATCTTCGAGCAGGGCCGGCGTCAACGCCAGGGCGGCTGCCTCCATCACCTGAAGTTCCACGTCGGGATATTGGCGCCTGTAGGTGCGGATGCAGGCCGGAACCAGAGGATTGAGCGCCGCCGTGCCGGTAACGCCTATTCTCAGAATGCCGGTTTCACCGGCCGCCGCCCTGCGTGCGAGCCGGACACCTTCGCCCACCTGATGCGGAATATGGGTCACCGCAGCACGAAAGGCATGGCCCGCCGGTGTCAGTTCCGCGCCATGCGCGAGACGCCGGAATAGCCGCACGCCGATTTCCTGTTCCAGAACCTTTATCTGCTGGCTGAGCGGTGGCTGCGCGATTCCCAGATGTTCTGCCGCCCGCGTAAAACTGCCTTCATTGGCGATGGCCAGAAAATAGCGGATGTGCCTGAGTTCCATGATATTAGATCCAGATATGATGGGAACGCCTTCCATATATTAGAATGAAAGACAAAGCTGCGCTATAGCTGGGAGCGAAAAGGACAAACCCGATGCGCCAGCTCAAAAAACAGGATTTCACCCCGCCGATCGTCAAGACGGAGGAGCCGCCGGATGTGCTCTGGATACGGCAGGGAAGCCGCCAGTTTCGCCGGGCGAGCTGGGCGCTTTTCCTCGCGGGCTTCGCCAGCTTTTCGCTGATCTATTGCGTGCAGCCGCTCTTGCCGGAATTTCCGGCGGAATTCGGCATCAACCCTGCAACCGCATCGCTCGCTTTGTCGCTGACGACCGGAACGCTTGCCTTCGCCATTCTTCTCAGCGGGGCCTTTGCCCAGCTCTTCACCCGCCGAAATCTGATGTTCGTTTCGATGATGCTGGCCGCCATCGCCAATATTATCGCAGCAAGCACGCAAGGATGGGCATGGCTGCTTGCTGCCCGCGCGCTGGAAGGCTTCGTGCTCGGCGGCGTGCCGGCCGTCGCCATGGCTTATCTAGCCGAGGAGATCGAACCTTCCAGTCTCGGCAAGGCAATGGGGCTTTATGTCGGCGGCACGGCCTTCGGTTCCATGGCGGGACGCGTCGGCATGGGGCTGGTGTCCGCTTATACCTCCTGGCAGGTGGCAATGTATGCGTTGGGGGCGGTCTGCATCCTCGCGGCCATCGGCTTCCTGCTGCTGCTTCCGCCCTCGCGGAATTTCCGGCCGCAGCACATGCCGCTTAAAAATCATCTGAGAATATGGGCGCAACATCTTGGAAACCCGGAACTTCGGCGGTTCTATTTCCTCGGCGCGATGCTGACGAGCGTGTTCACCACCGTTTTCAACTATTGCGCCTTTCGCCTCGTCGCGCCGCCTTACGAATTGGGCCGCACGGCCGTCAGCATGATTTTCCTGACCTTCGCCTTGGGCATCGTCGCATCCTCCTATGGCGGCGCGCTGGTAGACCGGTTCAGCCGGCGGATCATGCTGGTGGTCGCCTTTTCCACCATCCTTGCCGGTATCCTGCTGACCTTCGCCTCCAGCATCGTCCTCATCGTGGCAGGGATTGCGGCGATAACCGTCGGATTTTTCATCGGGCATTCGGCCGCCAGCAGCGGTGTCGGCGCCAATGCGGGCGCCGCCAAAAGCCATGCTTCCGCGCTTTATCTGCTGTTTTATTATTGCGGAGCGAGCATCACCGGCTGGGTCGGCGGCTGGTTCTGGATCCATGCCGGCTGGCCCGGCATCATGGCCATCACCGCCGGCTGCGCGCTTGCCGGAATTTTCGCCAGCCTGGCCCGACCGGGCGCACGGCGCGCCCGGATCGTCTGAGGGCCGTCGCCATCACTCCGCCGCCAGTTCCTGCTCCACCAGCGTTGCCCAGAACGCCACGCCCGGCACGATGGCCGCATCGTTGAAGTCGTAGGAGGTGTTGTGGTGCAGCGCGCCATCCACTGCCGGGCCGTTGCCCAGCCAGACATAGCAACCGGGAGCTTCGCCCGCGAAGAAAGCGAAGTCGTCGCCGGCGGTCGAGGGCGGGAAGGCGGTGCGGGCCTTGGTGCCGAACACTGTTTTTGCGGCCCTCAGCGCCCGTTTCGTCGCATCCGCCTCGTTGATGACGGGTGGAATGCGGCGGATGAATTCGTAATGCGCCTCGATGCCGAACATCGCCGCCGTGCCCTTCGCCAGCCTGCCGATTTCCGCTTCGAGCTGGTCGCGCACGTCAGCCGCATAAGCGCGCGCCGTGCCGCCGATTTCGACGAGATCGGGAATGACGTTGAGCGCCTTCGGGTCGCCCGCCTGCACCGAGCAGGCGCTGACCACAGCGGGTTGCAGCGGATCGACGACGCGGCCGACGATGGTTTGCAGTGAGGCAAGGAAGGTGCCCGCCGCCGTTATGGGGTCACGGCCGAGATGTGGCTTGGCGCCATGGGTGCCGATGCCCTTGAAGGTCACGCGCCAGCTATCGGAAGAGGCAAGCTGCGGGCCTTCCACCACCGCCATCTCGTCGATGGCTAACCCCGGCATATTGTGCAGGCCATAAACGGCATCGCAGGGGAACAGCGAGAAAAGCCCGTCCTCCACCATTTTTTTCGCGCCACCACGGCCTTCTTCGGCCGGCTGGAAGATGAAATGCACGGTGCCGGAAAAATCGCGGGTCTTTGCGAGATAGCGTGCAGCACCCAGCAGCATGGCGGTGTGGCCATCATGGCCGCAGGCATGCATCTTGCCGGGAAATTTCGATTTATAGGGCCTGTCGGGCATTTCCGGCATGGCAAGCGCATCCATGTCGGCACGCAGGCCGATGCTGCGGGTGCCGTTGCCCACCTGCAGGGTGCCAACGACGCCGGTGCCGCCAAGACCACGATGCACCTTCAGCCCGGCCCGTTCCAGAAGGTCAGCGACGATGGCGCTGGTTCTCTCCTCTTCGAAACCCAGTTCCGGATGCGCGTGCAGATCGTGGCGAAGCTCCGTCAGGAATGGCAGGTCCTCACCGATCCGGTCCAGCAGTCTCATGGGCAGCTTGTCCTTGAATATGGGAAAAACCCGAGTCATAGGTGGGTTCGTCCGAATGCCTGTTGCTTTGTTTCCTTCTAGCTGAAAAAGCCAATGAAATGAACCCGCCGCATGTGTGCGGTTGCTGAAATGCTGAATATGCCGAACGGGGTTGGCGTGGCTGAAAAAACCGCGTCCGCTTTGCGCCATCCCGGTCCCGAAAGGAAAACCGATGCCGTCATCCGCATCGCCCGATACCCAGTCCCCGGCCGCTCCTCATGAGTTCTGGCAGGCGATAGCCGCTCCCCGCACATTTGAAACGGCCGGGCCACATTCCACCTTCTTTCCTGCAGTACTCGATGACGGAAGGCAGATTTGCCTGCCGATAAGGCCGCTCGCGGATGGTGAACATGCGCTTGCCTCGCTCATCGTCAATCAGGCGTCTTTTGAGGTGCTTGAAGTGCTTGCGGCTGATCTTGCCCGCAAGCTTTCCACCTTCGAGCCGGATGTCGTCATCGGCCTGCCGACGCTGGGGTTGACGCTTGCCGCCGCCGTTGCCCGCCATCTTGGCCATTCCCGTTACGTGCCGCTCGGCACGTCGCGCAAATTCTGGTATCTGGAGGAGCTGTCGGTGCCCATGTCCTCCATCACCACCAAACAGGAAAAGCGGCTTTATATCGATCCGCGCATGTTGCCGCTCATCGAGGGCAGGCGGGTGGCTCTGGTGGATGATGTCATCTCCAGCGGCAGTTCCATCATTTCAGGTCTTTCACTTCTCGCGTCGTCCGGTATTCAGCCGGTTGTCATCGGTGCGGCCATGCTGCAATCGGATCGCTGGCGGCAGAAAATCGCCGCTTTCGGGCCGGAATGGCCGGAGCGGGTGAGAGGTGTTTTCACCACGCCGCTGTTGACGAAAGCGCATGACGGCTGGCTGGCTTGACGTTGCGCAAATTCCGGCAAAACGCAAGTGGTGATAATTTCATCATTGCCTAATTTGCGTCTTGCGAAGCTGCGAGAGATCGTCCTAAGATCACCTTCGACAGATTATAGCGCTCGGCGAAAAACGCGCCGATTTGCTTTCGTTCGGTGTCATTCCGGCGTCTGCCCGCCCCCTTTGGTTTTGCCGCTTACTGGAATTTCTTCCCATGCATGCAGTGTTCGACGGTCATAATGATGTGCTGCTTCGATTGTGGCGCAACAGCAAGGCCGGTGCCGATCCGGTTGCGGAATTCAAGAACGGCACGCGCGAAGGTCATATCGATGGTCCGCGTGCCAGGGCCGGCGGTCTTGGCGGCGGAATCTGCGCCATCTATATCCCCTCCGGCGACCTCATCTTGCAGGAGCCTGACGAAAACGGTCACTACGACACGCCGCTCGCCGCGCCGCTGGAGCGCTTGCCTTCGCTCGATATTGCCATGGAGAAGGCGGCAATTGCACTGAGGCTCGATCGCGCTGGCGCCTGGCGGCTTTGCCGTTCCACGGCCGATATCCGCAAGGCCTTTGCCGAGGATGTTTTTGCCGCCGTGCTGCACATGGAAGGCTGCGAGGCGATCGGTGCCGATCTCGATGCGCTCGAGGTGTTTTATGCCGCCGGCCTGCGCTCGCTCGGTCCGGTCTGGAGCCGGCATAATGTTTTCGGCCATGGTGTTCCCTTTTCTTATCCCATGTCGCCCGATACTGCGCCCGGTCTCACCGATGCCGGTTTTTCGCTGGTGAAGGAATGCAACCGGCTCGGCATTCTCATCGATCTCGCGCATATCACCGAAAAAGGCTTCTGGGATGTGGCCAAGACCACCAACCAGCCGCTGATCGCAAGCCACTCCAACGCGCACGCGCTTACCCCCGTTGCCCGTAATCTCACGGACCGCCAGTTGGACGCTATCAAGGACAGTCACGGTCTGGTCGGTCTCAACTATGCCGTGACCATGCTCAGGCCGGATGCGCGCGACATTGCCGACACGCCGCTTTCCGACATGGTGCGCCATATCGACTATATGGTGGAGCGCATGGGTATCGACTGCGTGGCGCTCGGATCGGATTTCGACGGCGCGACAGTACCCGTTGGCATTGCGGATGCGAGCGGCAACCACAATCTGGTTGCGGCGCTGAAATCGGCAGGTTACGGTGACGGGGAGTTGGCCAAAATCTGCCGGGAAAACTGGCTGCGCGTTCTGTCCCAGGCCTGGCACGAACCGGCCTGAAGACGCCCTATAGCGAATGAAATCAATCTTATAACAAAAGGGGAGATCCTATGATCAAATCGCTCAACAAATCCATGCGTATTCTCAGCACCAGCGCCGCTCTGTCGCTGATGATGCTGTCGGCTCCGCACGCTTTCGCCGCCACGCCGGCCGATACCCTGGTCGAAGGTTTTGCCATCGACGACATCATCACGCTTGATCCGGGCGAAGCGTTCGAACTGTCCGCCGCCGAAGTCACCGGCAATACCTACAGCAAGCTGGTCTCCATCGATCTCAACGACACGTCCAAGGTTATCGGCGATCTGGCCGAGAGCTGGACGACCTCCGAGGATGGCCTCACCTACACCTTCAAGCTGAAGTCGGGCCTGAAATTTGCCTCCGGCAATCCGGTGACGGCTGATGACGTGGCCTTTTCCTTCGAGCGCGCCGTGAAGCTCGACAAGTCGCCGGCATTCCTGCTGACGCAGTTCGGCCTCAAGGGTGATAACGTCAACGAAAAAGCCAAGGCGACGGATGCGAATACCTTCGTGCTAACCGTCGACAAGCCCTATGCGCCGAGCTTCGTGCTGAACGTGCTGACGGCAACTGTCGCTTCGGTGGTCGACAAGAAGCTCATCACCGAAAAGGCGAAGGCGGTCACGCCCAGCGCCGATTACAAATATGACACCGATTTCGGCAATGAATTCCTGAAGACCGGTTATGCCGGTTCCGGCCCCTACAAGATCCTTGGCTGGAAGGCCAACGAGGCGGTCATCCTCGAAGCCAACCCGAATTATTACGGCGAGAAGCCGAAGCTGAAGCGCGTCGTCTACCGCCACATGAAGGAAAGCTCCGGCCAGCGTCTGGCGCTTGAAAACGGCGATATCGACGTTGCCCGCAACCTCGAGCCCGGCGATATGGAAGCCGTTTCCAAGAAGGAAGGCCTTGCCGTCACCTCTGCGCCGAAGGGCACCGTTTATTACTTCAGCCTCAACCAGAAGAACGAGAACCTGAAGAAGCCTGAGGTCATCGAGGCTTTCAAATATCTCGTCGATTATGACGCGATCGGCGCGACGATCATCAAGGGCATCGGCGAAGTCCACCAGACCTTCCTGCCTAAGGGCCAGCTCGGCGCGCTCGACGAAAACCCTTATAAGCTCGACGTCGCCAAGGCGAAGGAACTTCTCGCCAAGGCCGGCCTGAAGGATGGCTTCACCGTATCCATGGATGTGCGCAACACGCAGCCGGTGACCGGCATTGCCGAAAGCGTGCAGCAGACGCTGGCGCAGGCGGGCATCAAGCTGGAAATCATTCCGGGCGATGGCAAGCAGACGCTGACCAAATATCGCGCCCGCACCCATGATATCTACATTGGCCAGTGGGGTTCGGACTATTTCGATCCGAACTCGAATGCTGAAACCTTCACCATCAACTACGACAATTCCGATGAGGGCAAGAACAAGACACTCGCCTGGCGCAATGCCTGGGACGTTCCTGACCTGACCAAGGAAACGCAGTCGGCGCTGCTGGAAAAGGACACTGCCAAGCGCGCCGCCATCTATGAAAACCTGCAGAAGGAAGTTCTGACGAAGGGTCCCTTCGTCATCATCTTCCAGCAGACGGAAGTGGCGGGTTATTCCGCCAAGCTCAAGGGTCTGAAGCTCGGACCGAGCTTCGACACCAACTACGTCTATACGATCTCCAAGGAATGATCCGGAAGGATCGGTCTCTTGAGCATCGTTGAAACGAACAGCCGGGCGAGGCAGGGCAAACGCCGTGCCAACGCCCGTGTGAAGGCCGTTCTCGGCTTCGCCGTCACCGTCATCACCACCTTTCTGGGGTTGATGGCGGTCACATTTTTCATTGGCCGCGTCGTGCCGATCGATCCCGCGCTGGCGATCGTCGGCGACCGTGCGCCTGCGCATGTGGTCGAGCGGGTGCGTGAGCAGCTCGGCCTCAACCTGCCGCTCTGGCAGCAGTTCTTCCTTTATCTGAAGCAGGCGCTTTCGGGAGACTTCGGCATCTCCGTCCTCACCACCAATCCTGTCATGGAGGACATCAAGCGGGTGTTTCCGGCGACGATTGAGCTGGCCACGATTGGCACCATCATCGGTGCCGTCTTCGGCATACCGCTAGGCGTCCTTGCCGCCGTCAAGCGCGGCAGCTTTGCCGACCAGGTCGTGCGCGTCATCGGCCTCATCGGTTATTCCGTGCCGATCTTCTGGCTCGGCCTTCTGGCGCTGCTGGTGTTTTACGCCCGGCTGCAATGGGTGGCTTATCCCGGCCGCATGGATATCGTCTATGAATTCACCTTCACGCCGGTCACGGGCTTTTTCCTGATCGACGCGATCTGGCAGCGGCAATGGGACGTCTTGTGGGATCTCTTCCGCCACATCATCCTGCCCGCCTCTCTGCTTGGTTATTTTTCGCTGGCCTATATCAGCCGCATGACGCGCTCCTTCATGCTGAACGAGCTCGCCCAGGAATATATCGTTGCGGCCCGCGCCAAGGGGCTTTCGGAAACCCGCATCATCTGGTTCCACGCGCTGCGCAACGCCGCCGTGCCGCTGGTCACGGTGATTGCGCTGTCCTATGCCGGCCTGCTGGAAGGTTCGGTGCTGACCGAAACCATCTTCGCCTGGCCGGGGCTCGGCCTCTACATCACCAATTCCCTGCAGAATGCGGATATGAATGCCGTTCTCGGCGGCACGATCGTGATCGGCGCCATCTTTGTCGGCATCAATCTCTTCTCCGATCTGCTTTACCGGACGCTCGATCCAAGGACGCGCAGCCGATGACGATTTCGACTGACACACTGAAACCTTACAGCCGCGAATGGCTGCTCTCCGACCGGCCGGCCTCGCGCAAACAGGCGCGCCTTGGCCGGGCCTATGTCATCTGGCGGCGCTTTTCGGAAAACCGGCTGGCGCTGCTCGGCCTCGGCATCATTGTTGCGCTGCTGTTCGTCGCGCTGTTTGCCAATGTGCTGGCGCCACACAATCCGGTGCAGGGCGATCTGCGCAATGCCCGGCTTCTGCCTCCGGGGACCGAAGGTTACCTGCTCGGCACGGATGATCAGGGGCGCGATATTCTCTCGCGTCTCATTCATGGCTCCCGGCTGACCCTCTTCGTCGTGCTGCTGGTGGCCATCATCGCGGCACCCATCGGGCTCATCGTCGGCACCGTCTCGGGCTATGCCGGCGGCTGGGTCGATGCCGTTCTTATGCGCATCACGGATATCTTCCTCGCCTTTCCGAAGCTGGTTCTGGCGCTGGCGCTGGTGGCCGCACTTGGGCCGGGCATTGAAAACGCCGTGCTCGCCATCGCGGTCACCTCATGGCCGCCCTATGCGCGCATCGCGCGCGCCGAGACCATGACCTTCCGCAATTCCGATTTCATTGCCGCGGTGAAGCTCATGGGGGCCTCGCCCTTCCGCATCGTCCTGAAACACGTCATGCCGCTTTGCATGTCGTCGCTCATCGTGCGTGTCACGCTCGACATGGCGGGCATCATCCTCACCGCCGCCGGTCTCGGTTTTCTCGGCCTTGGTGCGCAGCCGCCTCTGCCGGAATGGGGCGCGATGATCGCTTCCGGACGCCGTTTCATTCTCGATCAATGGTGGGTTGCCGCCATGCCGGGTATTGCGATCCTGATCGTCAGCCTCGGTTTCAACCTTCTGGGCGATGGCCTGCGCGATGCGCTGGACCCCAAGGAGGCGAACCAATGAGCGCACCGCTTCTGACTGTCGAGAACCTGCGCGTTTCCTTCCCCACCCGCACCGGGCTGGTGGAGGCGGTACGTGGTGTCTCCTTCACGCTGGGACGCGAACGCCTCGGCATTGTCGGTGAATCCGGCTCCGGCAAGTCGCAGACCGGCCGCGCCATCATGGGGCTGACCCCGAAAAGTGCGCGCATCGAGGCCGATGCCCTGCGCTTCGGGGATATCGATCTTCTCAACGCTTCGGCGAAGGAAAGGCGACTCATGCGCGGCAAGCGCATGGCCATGATCCTGCAGGACCCGAAATATTCGCTGAACCCTGTCATGACAATCGGCCGCCAGATCATGGAAACGCTGCGCACCCACGAGAATATCGGCGCAGGCGCGGCGCGGCAGCGAACGCTCACCATGCTGGAGTCAGTGCAAATCCGCGATCCCGAGCGCGTGTTCGATCTATATCCGCATGAGGTATCCGGTGGCATGGGCCAACGTGTCATGATTGCCATGATGCTGGTCTGCGGCCCGGAGCTTCTGATCGCCGACGAACCGACTTCGGCGCTCGACGTGACGGTCCAACTGGAAGTGCTCGACATTCTCGACAAGCTGGTACGGGATCGCGGCATGGGGTTGATCTTCGTCAGCCACGATCTGCGCCTCGTCTCTTCCTTCTGCGACCGCGTCCTTGTCATGTATGCCGGCAAGGTGGTGGAAGAGCTTGCTTCCGCCAATCTGAAGGAGGCGAAGCACCCCTATACGCAGGGCCTGCTGAACTGCCTGCCGGAAATCGGCGGCCACCGGCATCCGCTGCCGGTTCTGGAACGCAAGCCGGAGTGGCGCGCATGAGTTCAGTTCTTTCTGTCCGCGACATGGTGGTGGATTTCGACGGTTACATCGCGCTCGACAGCGTCAGCATCGATGTGGCCGAGGGTGAATCATTCGGCATCGTCGGCGAGTCCGGTTCCGGCAAGTCGACACTGCTGCGCGCCATTGCCGGCCTCAACCATTTCGATGAAGGCTCCTTGATGGTGGCCGGGCGCTCCTATGCCGGCAAGCACCGCGACAAGAGCTTTTATAGCGATGTGCAGATGGTGTTTCAGGATCCCTATGGCTCGCTTCACCCGCGCCAGACGGTGGATGCGCTGCTGCTCGAACCGCTGGTCATCCACGGTCTGGATAATCGCGAGCAGCGCATTGCCCGGGCATTGGACGAGGTGGGCCTCGGCACCGGCTTCCGTTTCCGTTATTCGCACCAGCTTTCCGGCGGCCAGCGGCAACGTATCGCCATTGCGCGTGCGCTGATTGTCGAGCCGAAAATCCTGCTGCTGGATGAGCCGACCTCGGCGCTCGACGCCTCCATTCAGGCGGAAATCCTCAACCTGCTGGAACAGGCCCGCAAGGATCGTAACCTCACCTTCGTCATGGTTAGCCACGATCTCGGCGTCATCAGCCATATGTGTGATAGGCTGGCGGTGATGAAAAGCGGCAAGGTGGTGGAAATGCTGGAGGCGGAGGCGCTGGAAAGCCGCGAATTCAGTGCGGATTATACGAGGCAGCTGCTGGTGGCGAGCGAGGGTTTTAAGCGCGCGTGATGGCGCTTTTTGATGGGCAAGAGGTTTCTTCTCCCCGAGGGGGAGAAGATGCCCCGAAGGGGCAGATGAGGGGGCAAGCTCTCCGCATATCTCTGCCGTCGCCCCCTCATCCGTCGCTGCGCGCCACCTTCTCCCTGGCGGGGAGAAGAAACAAGCGGCACGCTTTGCTTTCACGAGCGATCTTCCTGGGTGAGGTATTTTCTCGCGACGCTGCGATGATATGGTGAGCCCCCACACCTGCCCACCCGAACAAGGTATCCACCCCATGCAACTGCGCGCATTGATGTATTTCGACGAGCTGGTCCGCACCAATTCCATGCGCGCAGCTGCGGAAAACCTGAATGTCGCGCCGACAGCGGTGAGCCGCCAGATCGAGAACCTCGAATATTATTTCGGCTCACCGCTGGTGGAGCGCTCCAGCCGTGGCGTGAAACTGACGGCGGCAGGCGAACTGCTCGCCGCCCGCGCCGGCAAGACGCTGCGCGAGCTGGACCATGTGCATCAGCTGATCGATGACCTGAAGGGGCTGCAACGCGGCCGGGTCACGGTCTATGCCAATGGCGCAACCGTGGCCAATCTTCTTGCGCCGGTGCTGGCGCAGTTCAGCCTCAAATATCCGAAACTGCGTTTCGAGGTGCATATCACCAGCGCCCGGCAGGCTATGGAGGCGCTGGGCGCGGCGGAGGCCGATCTGGTGGTCAGCCTGTTCGCGCCAAAGGTTTCCGGCGTAAAAGTGCGCTCGCGCACCCGTATCAGCTATGATGTCATCTTTCCGGCCGGCCATGCGCTCGCGGCCCAGCCGGAAGTCTCGTTGAAGGAGCTGGCCAGCCTGCCGCTCGCCCTGCCGGACAAGAGTTTTGCCGCGCGTCAGGCATTCGACACGCTGTTTGCCGATGCGGGCATCGAACTCGATCCCGTCTTCATCACCAGCTCGCTGGAAATGCTGAAGGAGCTGGTGCTGGGCCACGCCGCCGCCACGCTGCTGCCGGCGCTTTCGGTCGCGCGTGAAATCCGCAGTGGCCAGATGGTCGCCATACCCCTTGCCGGCAAGAAGGGCATCCACACCCAGATCGATCTCTGTGTTGCTCCTGACCGGCAATTGTCCTTCGCCGCTTCCAAGCTTGCTGATTTCATCGAGCGCTTCATGCGCGAGGCGACGGCGGGGTAAGCGGGCAGTCCCGTGTCTCTGTCCGAGAGGTTGATTTCCATCCGCATTTCCGTGTAGCCATTTCAGCTACACGGAGCACACAAAAATCGAGATTGTGTGTGCGCCTGCAACATGACACTCTTTTTGCAACGGGTGGTCTTTGGAAGGGCAAAAATGCCCCGGCCGCCAGACAGGGGACAATGATGCCACGCACTTATCTTTCGCAGGCGGCAACGCTTTCGCGCCGTACCGCGCTGAGCCTCGCATTGGGCACGGCGCTCTGGCTGCCGCTTTCGGCAACGGTTGCCGAAGCCGCGCCGAAAACCGCGCTGACGCTTGGCATGGCCGTCGAGCCGGCCGGTCTCGATCCGACCATTGCCGCCCCCGTCGCCATCGGTCAGGTCACCTGGCAGAATGTCTTCGAAGGTCTGGTGAAGATCGACAGCGAAGGCAAGGTGAAGCCGCAGCTTGCCGAAAGCTGGGAAATTGCGCCTGACGGCAAGACCTATACGTTCAAGCTGCGCAAGGGCGTTACCTTCCATGATGGCGAGACCTTCGATTCCGCTGTCGCGAAATTTGCGCTGGATCGAGCACGTGGCGAAAACTCGGTCAATCCGCAGAAACGCTTCTTCGCCGCCATCGACAGTATCGAGACGCCGGATGCCGCAACGCTGGTGCTGAAGCTGAAGCAGCCGGCCGGCAGCCTTCTCTACTGGCTCGGCTGGCCTGCCTCCGTGATGGTGGCGCCGAAAAGCGCGGAGAATAACCGCACCACACCTGTCGGCACCGGCCCGTTCAAATTTGCGAGCTGGGCCAAGGGTGACAAGGTGGAGTTGCAGAAGAACGGCGCCTATTGGGACAAGGCGGTCGCGGTGAAGCTGGAGAAGGCAACCTTCCGTTTTGTGTCCGATCCGCAGGCGCAGGCCGCCGCGCTGAAATCCGGCGATATCGATGCTTTCCCGGAATTCGGCGCGCCGGAGCTGATGACCTCCTTCGATGGCGATGCGCGTCTCGGCACTTTCGTCGGCAATACCGAGTTGAAGGTCGTGGCCGGCATGAACAATGCCCGCAAGCCCTTTGACGACAAGCGCGTGCGCCAGGCGCTGATGATGGCGGTGGATCGCGGCACTGTCATCGAAGGCGCATGGTCGGGCTTCGGCACGGCCATTGGCAGCCATTACACCCCGAATGACCGCGGCTATATCGACACCACCGGCGTGCATCCTTTCGATATCGACAAGTCGAAGGCACTGCTTGCCGAGGCAGGCTATCCGGATGGGTTCAGCTTCACCATCAAGGCGCCGCAGATGGCTTATTCCCAGCGCACCTCGCAGATACTGCAGGCCATGTTTGCCGAAATCGGCGTGACGATGACCATCGAAACCACCGAATTCCCGGCAAAATGGGTGGCGGATGTCTTGAAAGGTGCGGATTACGACATGACCATCATTGCCCATGCCGAGCCGATGGATATCGATATCTATGCGCGTGACCCCTATTACTTCAATTACAAGAACCCGGCCTTCAACGAGGTCGTGGCGAATGTCGAAAAGACGGCGGATGCTGGGGAGCAGGAAAAGCTCTACGGCGAAGCCCAGAAAATTCTCGCCGACGACGTGCCGGCACTGTTCCTTTTCGTGATGCCGAAGCTTGGCGTGTGGGACAGGAAGGTGAAGGGGCTTTGGGAAAACGAGCCAATTCCGTCGAATGTGCTGACGGACGTGCATTGGGAAGAGTGACGTTTGTCGATAGCCGTTTCTTCCGTCATGCCGGACTTGATCCGGCATCCAGCCAGCCCAAGTCCTTGGGCTGAAAGGGCTCTCTCCGCCGCGCAGACGCGCGTCGGCTGGATTCCGGCTCAGGGCCGGAATGACGGGAGAGAGATAACTGGACCTTCGACCGCAGGTGAAACAAAGCAAGGAGAAGATGCCAGATGTTAGCCGTCCTCATCCGGCGTCTTTTAAGCCTCGTCATCACCCTGTTTGCCGTTTCCCTCATCATCTATCTCGTCATGGGGCTCTTGCCGGGTGACCCTGCGGCCATCATGCTCGGCACTTCGGCGAGCCCCGATACGCTGGCCGCCCTGCAGAAGCAGATGGGCCTCGATCAGCCGCTGCCGCTGCGTTATCTCCACTGGCTTGCGGGCGTCTTCCGGGGCGATCTCGGGCAATCCTATACCTATGGCGTGCCGGTGGCGGGGCTGATCCTCGAGCGGCTGGCCGTCACCCTGCCGCTTGCGCTGCTGGCGGTCTGCCTTTCGGTCGCTATTGCCATTCCGCTTGGTGTGGCGGCTGCGAGAAGCCGCAACGGGCCGGTCGATTTCGCAGCCGGGCTGTTTTCGCATGTGGGTATCGCCGTGCCCGGTTTCTGGGTCGGGCTGCTGCTCATCATCGTCTTTTCCACCACGCTCGGCTGGATGCCGGCTGGCGGCTTTCCCGGCTGGACGCCTAGCTTTCTGGCAGGTTTCACCGCTCTGGTCCTTCCGGCAATCGCCCTTGCGTTGTCGCAGGCCGGTGTCCTTACCCGCGTCTGTCGCTCGGCGGTACTGGAAGTGATGAACGAGGATTTCGTGCGCACCGCCCGCGCCAAGGGCTTGAGCGAGCGGGTGGCGCTGTGGCGGCATGCGGTGCCGAATGCGATGATCCCCGTCGTCACCATGATCGGCCTGCAATTCACCTTCCTCATTGCCGGTGCGGTACTGGTGGAAAATGTCTTCAACCTGCCGGGTCTCGGGCGGCTTGCCTATCAGGCGCTGACCCAGCGCGATATCGTCGTCATGCAATCCGTCGTGCTGTTTTTCTCGGCGCTGGTGATCGTCCTGAATTTCGTGGTCGATATCGCCTATCTCTTCATCGATCCGAGACTGCGGGCAGGTGCGCGATGATGCGATTGATCCGCCGCCGCCCCGCCTTTGCCGTCGGCATCGCCGTCACGGTCTTTCTGGTCGCAGTCGCCCTGCTGTCGCTGGTCTGGACGCCGGTGTCGCCGACCAAGATGCAGATCGTCCAGAAGCTGAAATCGCCCTTCGTTTATGGTGGCTTCGGCACGGATCATTTCGGCCGCGATGTGCTGTCGATGTTGATGGCCGGGGCGTGGAACTCGCTGTCCACCTCCATCGCCGCCGTCACCATCGGCGCCTTTATCGGCACGACCATCGGCGTTGCCGTCGCGGCGCTGCGCGGTTTCACCGAAACCGTGGTGATGCGTATCTGCGATATCATCTTTGCCGTTCCGCCGATCCTGTCGGCCATGATGCTTGGCGCCTTCATCGGCACGGGGCGCTTCACCGCCATCATCGCCATCGCCACCTTCATGGTGCCGGTCTTTGCCCGGCTGACACTGGGGGCGGCGTTGCAGATATGGTCGCGGGAATATGTCACCGCCGCCACCAGCATCGGCCAGAACCGCGCCAGGATAACGCTCTTTCATGTCGTGCCGAATATTTCCAACCAGATCATCGTGCAGGTGACGATCCAGCTCGGTCTTGCGATATTGACGGAAGCGGGCCTTTCCTTCCTCGGTCTCGGCATGCCGCCGCCCGCCGCCACCTGGGGGCGGATGCTCGCGGACGCCCAGACCTATCTGGGTGTGGCGCCCTGGCTCGCCATCATGCCCGGCCTTGCGATCGCGCTCGCCGTCTTCGGCCTCAATCTTCTCGGCGATGGCCTGCGCGACCTGCTGGACCCACGCGATACCAGCTGATCGCTTTAAGCCGATATCGCCCCTATTTCCTGTTTTTCTGACGAGACGATGCCATGACCGATCTCATAGACCTCAACACGCTCGAAATCCTGGCGCTTTACCGGGACAGGACGCTTTCGCCATCGGAATATTGGCAGGTGGTGGAGGCGCGTATCGATGCTTTCGAGCCTGTCGTGAACGCGCTTTACGCCTATGATCCGGAGGATGCACGCAGGCAGGCGCTGGCCTCGACGGAACGTTGGCAAAAGTGCGAAACGCTCGGGGCTCTCGATGGCATTCCGGTCTCGTTGAAGGAATTGATCGCTACGAAAGGCCATCCGGTACCGCTCGGCACCAAAGCGGTGGAACTGGTACCTGCGGTTGAGGACGCGCCGGTGGCCGCCCGCTGCCGTGAGGATGGCGCAATCCTTTACGCCAAGACCACCTGCCCGGATTACGGCATGTTATCATCAGGCCTTTCCAGCTTCCATAAGCTCAGCCGCAACCCTTGGAACCCCACCCAGAACCCCGGCGGCTCCAGCGCCGGTGCGGCCTCGGCCGGGGCTGCGGGGTACGGCACGCTGCATATCGGCACGGATATTGGCGGCTCGGTGCGGCTGCCGGCGGGGTGGACCGGCCTGTTCGGTTTCAAGCCGAGCCAGGGTCGCATCCCGGTCGATCCTTATTATACCGGCCGTTGCGCCGGACCGATGACCCGCACCGTTGCCGATGCCGCCTATGCCATGGCGACGCTTTCCCGCCCCGACTGGCGCGATGGCACGGCGCTGCCGCCCAACGATATCAACTGGATGAACCTCGATATTAATGTGAAGGGCCTGAAAATCGGCCTGATGCTGGATGCAGGCTGCGGCCTGCCACTGGAAGATGAGGTGCGGGACGCCGTGCTCTCCGCTGCGAAACTGTTCGAGGCGGCTGGCGCCATCGTCATCCCGGTCGAGCCGGTGCTGACGCGGGAAATGCTGGATGGGCTGGACGATTTCTGGCGGGCGAAGTTCTGGGGTGACATGGCGGCGCTGAGCGCGAACCGCCGTGCCGCGATCCTTCCCTATATTCATGAATGGGCACAGAAGGGGGCGGAGGTCTCCGGCGCGCGTGCGGTTTTCGGCTTCAACCAGACCATGGAAATGCGTAAGACCTGTGGGCGCTTGATGCAGTCCGTCGATGCGGTGATTTCACCCGTCAATCCCATCGTGTCCTATCCGGCCGACTGGGCCTCGCCCACCAATGATCCCGAACTTCCCTTCGAACATATAGCCTTCACGGTGCCGTGGAACATGTCGGAGCAGCCGGCATCCTCGATCAATTGCGGTTTCTCCAAATCAGGGATGCCCATCGGCTTGCAGATCGTCGGTCCGCGTTACGAGGATTTGTTCGTGCTGAAGCTTTCAAAAGCCTTCGAGAATTGGGGTGGCGGTGTGCGGCGCTGGCCGGAGCCGCCGCAGGCCCGCTGATCCCACCTTTATCGGGCTTGTAGTATTGCCATAATACCCGCATCGCGATCCCGCCTGTTAGGGTGCCCAAAGGCATTCAAGAACGGGAGGAGCAGACATGCCGAAGAAGATTTTGATGATCGCCGGCGATTTCGCCGAGGATTATGAGACCATGGTGCCGTTCCAGACCTTGGCTGCGGTCGGCCACACGGTGCACGCCGTCTGCCCCGGCAAGAAGGCGGGCCAGACCATTGCCACGGCCATCCATGATTTCGAGGGCGACCAGACCTATTCGGAAAAACGCGGCCATAATTTCGCGCTCAACGCCACCTTCGCCGATATCAGGGTTGCGGATTACGATGCGCTGGTCATTCCGGGCGGCCGCGCGCCGGAATATCTGCGGCTGAATGCGGATGTGCTGGCGGCGGTGAAACATTTCTTCGAAGCGGACAAGCCGGTGGCCGCCGTCTGCCACGGCGCGCAATTGCTGGCGGCAGCCGGTGTTCTGAAAGGCCGCACCTGCTCGGCCTATCCGGCCTGCCGTCCCGAGGTCGAGCTTGCCGGCGGCACCTATGCCGATATCGCCATCGATGCGGCCGTTACCGACGGCAAGCTGGTGACGGCGCCCGCATGGCCGGCTCATCCGGCATGGCTTTCGCAATTCATGGCGGTGCTCGGCAAATAAGCTGTGGCGAACGGGGCTTTTGCAGGCCCCGTTTTCCGCCTATCTTTCAGGCGTGGTGAGGGAGGAGACCATGTGCAAGCTTTTCATCAAGGCAGACCCTGTGCTCTGGGAAAGCCATACAAGGTCGCTCAGGATCGATGGCATGGTCACGAGTGTGCGGCTTGAAAATTTCTTCTGGACAACGCTGGATGAGATCGCGCGCCGCGATGGCATGAACAGCGTGCAGCTCATCGCCAAGCTTTATAATGAATCGATCGATGCCGGGCACGATCTCGGCAATTTCACCTCGTTCCTGCGGGTCTGCTGCGGCCGTTATCTCGCGCTTCAGCTTTCCGGTGATATTCCGGCGCGCAGCGATATTCCGATTGCCGCGCTGGATGCGGACAGCATTCTCGATGCGGAAAAGGTGAATTATCATTGATGACGGTAAGCGCGGCGCGGGAATGCGCCGCGCGTCTTCTTAGCTCTTCAGCGCCCTTGGATCGAGCGCATCGCGCACGGCGTCACCGATGTAATTCACACTCAGAACCGTCAGCGAAATCGCCAGCCCCGGCCACAGCACGCGCGAGGGTGTCAGTTGCAGGAAGTTGGCGCCGTCGAACAGCAGCCGCCCCCAGGTCGGGAAATCGGAGGGGAAGCCGAGGCCGAGGAAGGAGAGTGCGGATTCCGTGATGATGGCCGAGGCGATGCCGAGCGTGGCCGAGACCATGATCGAACTCAGCACATTCGGCAGGATATGCCTGAGGATGATGCGGTATTCGCGCATGCCGCTCGATTTCGCCGCCATGATGAATTCCTGGCTTTTGATCGTCAGCACATCGCCGCGCACGATACGGGCGGTATGCATCCAGCTGGTTATGCCGATCACGAAGACGATGAGGATGAAGATGCCGGTTTCCGGCCCGAAGGCCGCACGCAGCGTATCGCGGAACAGCATCAGGATGACGAGCAGCAGCGGCAAAAGCGGCAGGGCCAGGAACAGGTCGGTCAGCCGCATCAGCGGACCGTCCAGATTTCGGAAATAGCCTGACAGCACTCCCACCAGCGTGCCGAGAAACAGCGCCAGCAGCATGGCGGTGATGCCGACGGCAAGCGAGATGCGCCCGCCGGCCAGAACCTGCGCCAGCATGTCCTTGCCGAGATTATCGGTGCCGAAGGGATGCGCCCATGATGGCCACTGGTTGCGTTCCCTCACATTGATGGCGTTGGGTGCGACGGTGTGGATATAGGGCCCGACATAGACCGCCAGCAGGATGAAGATGAAGACGAAGAGGCCCGCCACACCGCCCTTGTGAACGCGGAACTGCTTCCAGATATCGGCAAGGGCGGATTGCGTGGGGGTGGCCGCAACCGTCGGCGCTGCGATGGTGGCGTCAGTCATAGCGGATCCTCGGGTCGAGAATGCCGTACAGCACGTCGGCAACCAGGTTGAAGAGCACGATAAGCACCGCGAAAATGAAGGTCAGAGTCTGCACCAGCGGAATATCTGCGCCCTGAACGGCTGTTATCAGCAATTGGCCAAGCCCATTCACGCGGAAAATCTGCTCGGTGATGATGGCGCCTGAAAAGATCGTCGGCACGCCGAGCGCAATCACGGTCACGACCGGAATGAGGCTGTTGCGCAGCACGTGGACGAGCAGAACGGATTTTTCCTTCACGCCCTTGGCGCGGGCGGTGCGCACATAATCCTGATGCAGATTGTCGAGCATGGAGGCGCGCACGAAGCGGCTGATCTGCGAGACGTTGTAGAGCGTCAGCACCAGAACCGGCAGGAACATCTGCTTGATCTGCGCGACGAAGCTTCCCCAGTCGGTCACCTGCAGGTTGGTGTCATAGACGGAAGGGAACCATTGCAGGTAGGAGCTGAAGATGACGACCAGCAGCACGCCGGTAAAGAAGGTCGGCACCGAATAGCCGACCATCGAAACGAAGGTGCCGATCTGGTCGAAGATCGAATATTGCTTATAGGCGGAGATGACGCCGATCGGGATCGCCAGCAGCGCCCCGAACAGATAGGCAAGGCCCACCACCCACAGCGTCTGCGGCATGCGCTGGATGACGAGATCGACCACCGGGCTGCGTGTCGCCCAGGACAGCACACGCATGCGGTTGCCATCGCCGATCTGCCAGCCGGTCAGTTTTTCGAAAAGGTTCAACGGTTCGTTGATGAAGAACTGCTGCAACCAGAGCAGGTAGCGGATGAGAAACGGCTGGTCGAGGCCGAGCGAGGCGCGGATCTGCTCACGCACTTCGGGCGGAATGGTCAGCGGCAGATCGCCGGTGGGGTCGTTGGGCGCGAGATCGAGCAGGGCGAAAATGACGAAGCTGATGACGAGCAACGTCGGTACGGCAAAGGCAAGCCGCCGGAGCGTAAAGGCAAACATCTGAAACTCTCCAGACTCAGAGCGCGGCAGGACGAAAATTGAGAGCATCTTCGCCGTGACGCTGCAAATGTGTCTTCAGATCATGGTCCAGGGGCATGCAAAAGGCCGGCCCCCTTGTCGGGGAGCCGGCGCATCTGCGTGTTTACTTCTTGCGGGACCAGTCCGCGACGTTCCAGAGTTCCGAATCCCAGGCATTCATGCGAACGCCTTCCAGCGTCAACGAATGCGAGGACACGTTGCCGCGATGAATGAGCGGAATATGCGCACCTTCCTCCGTCAGCATGTCGTTCAGCTGCTTGGCGATTTCCCCGCGCTTGGCAAAGTCCGTCGTTTTGGAAAGCACGTTCACCAGCTTGTCGAATTCCGGGTTGCAATAACGCGGAACATTCTGTCCCTGCCAGCCATTGGCGGGGGTGGGAATCTTGTCGCACAGCCATTCCGCCAGATATTTTTCCGGGTCCGTGCCGTCGAAGTTGTTGGTATACATTTCGACGTCGGCATAAAATTTCTGGAAGGTATCCGGGCTTGCCGGGTCGCCGCCGAAGAACACCGAGGCGCTGACATTGCGCAGCTCGGAAGCAACGCCGATCTGCGACCACATGTCCTTCACCAGTTCCTGCGCCGCCTGGCGAACGGAGTTGGTTGAGGTCTGGTAGAGGAAGGACAGCTTCACGCCGTTCTTGGCGCGGATGCCGTCGGATCCCTTCACCCAGCCGGCATCATCCAACAGCTTGTTTGCACCTTCGACATCCTGTTTCAGGCACCAGCTGTCATTCTTGGTGGAAGCGACGGCTTCCGGGGCCGGCACGATGTTGCAGGTCGGCTTGCCGGCTTCGCCATAGCCCGTCTCATCGATGATGTCGCGGTCGATCGCAAGCGACAGCGCCCGGCGCACAGCCGGATCGGAAAGGGCCGGATGCGGGCCGCCCTCCTTGGTGGAGCGCTTGTCACCCAGCGCAGGGTCGGCGTTGTACCAGTTGAGGTTGATACGCTCGACTTGGGTGCCGAAGGCGGTTTCCAGCTTGCCCTTGCCGGCGGCCACCATGGTGGCCAGAATTTCCGGCTCCACCTGCATGTTCCAGGCGTAATCGAATTCGCCCGTTTCAAGAACGGCACGCGCAGCGGAAGCCGCATCGCCGCCGCCCTTCAGGGTTACCGTTGCGAAAGCGGGCTTGGCCGGATCGCGATAATTGGTATTGGCGACGAAGCTGATGACGTCGTTCGGCTTGAAATCCTTGACCACGAAGGGGCCGGTGCCGATGGGGCCGAAATTGGCGGATGTGCAGCCAGGGGCGGCGGCCCCGACGCATTTCTCAAACTGCTTCTTCTGGATGACGGGGGATTGTGCGCCGACGAAGGCAGAATAGGGGTAGGGTTTCTGTTCGGTGAAGCTGACCTTGACGGTATGGGCGTCGACGGCCTCGACATTCTTCACGCCCTCATATTGAGCCGCCTGCGCGCAGCCGCCATCCGGCGCGGTGCAATATTTCCAGGTGAAGATGACGTCATCGGCGGTCAGCGGTGTGCCGTCCGACCATTTGACGTCGCTCCTCAGCTTCCAGGTCATGCTGAGCAGATCCTTCGCGACGCCGCCATTGTCGACCGTCGGGATCTCACTCACCAGCATCGGCACCAGCTCGCCCTTTTCGTCGTAGCGCGCCAGCGGCTCGATCACCATGGACGAACTGTAGACTTCCTTGGTGCCAGCGGAAAGATAGGGATTGAGGGTCGATACGGCCTGCCAGAACAGGATTTTCAGTTCGCCGTCACTGCCGCGCTCGGCATGGGCGGCAGAGCCTGCCAAGGCCATGGCCGCCACCGTGCTGGCAAAGAGAACGCTGCGCTTCTTCATTGTGGTTTTCCCCTTTTTAGATTTTATCTATTTGAATGTTTGACGCTTTTCCCGTCGTCATGTGCAAGGTCTATTTTTATAAGTATTTGACTTTGCTAAGGAATATTCCTCCATTCCCGATGATGCTATTGTCAGTTTTTTTGAAAAGCAAGCCCCAAACTTTTATTGATGAACAAAATTTGAGCCATTCGTCTCTTGGCCTATTTTTCGCCCATGCAGCAAAATTCAGACTTGCAAAAGTAGAAATTCCAAACGCAATATGGTTCCCGACAACCCGGCGGGGAACAAAAAAAGGGAAAAAGAGAATGCCGATATTGAACCGTGTGGCCGAAATGCAGGAAGACGTTGCCGGCTGGAGGCGCCATCTGCATGAACACCCGGAGCTGCTTTACGATGTCTACGAAACATCGAAGTTCGTGGCCGAAAAACTGACATCCTTCGGCTGCGACGTGGTCGAGACCGGCATCGGCAAGACCGGCGTGGTCGGCATCATCAAGGGGCGGCATGGCGACGGCCCGACAATCGGTTTCCGTTCCGACATGGACGCGCTGCCGATCCTCGAGACCAGCGGCAAGCCTTGGGCTTCGAAAATCCCTGGCAAGGCCCATTCCTGCGGCCATGACGGGCATACCGCCATGCTTCTGGGTGCTGCGCAATATCTGGCCGAAACTCGCAACTTCAAGGGTTCCGTCGCGGTCATCTTCCAGCCGGCGGAAGAGGGCGGGGCAGGGGCACTTGCCATGCTGAACGACGGCATGATGGAAAAATTCGGCATTTCGCAGGTCTATGGCATGCATAATGAGCCGGGCATTCCCGTCGGCCAATTCGCCATCCGCAAGGGATCGACCATGGCGGCGGCGGATAGTTTCGAAATCGTCATCACCGGCAAGGGCAGCCATGCGGCCGCACCGCATCTTTCCATCGATCCGGTTCTAACCTCTGCTCATATCATCATCGCCCTGCAATCCATCGTCTCACGGGAGACGGACCCGCTGAAATCGCTCGTCGTCACCGTCGCCACCACCCATGGCGGCACCGCCGTCAATGTCATTCCCGGTGCGGTGACGCTGACGGGGACGGTGCGCACCTTGCTTCCGGAAACCCGCGATTTCGCCGAAAAGCGCCTGAAGGAAGTGGCGACCGCCACGGCCATGGCGCATGGCGCCACCGTGGAGGTGAAATATCATCGCGGTTATCCCGTCACCTTCAACCACAATGACGAAACCGAATTCGCGACCGGTGTGGCGATGGGTGTGGCTGGTGCCAACGCCGTCAACACCAATCCCAACCCGCATATGGGGGCGGAGGATTTCTCCTATATGCTCGAAGCGCGCCCCGGCGCCTTCATCTTCATCGGCAATGGCGATACCGCCGGGCTGCACAATGCCGCCTATGATTTCAACGACGATGCGCTGCCTTACGGTATCAGCTACTGGGTCTCGATGGCCGAAAAGGCACTTGCTGCGTAAGACATCCGGCGGCCCACGTGGCCGCCTTCTGCTTTTCAGGAGATCGGCATGCTTTTGGCGGCAACATCCATGGAACAGACCGGCGGTTCAGTCAGCCCGGTTTTATCGGTTCAGAATCTCACTACGTCCTTCCGCGTCGATGGCGGCTGGAAATCCGTGGTGCGCAATATGAGTTTCGAGATCGCGCCGCGCGAGACGGTGGCGATCGTCGGCGAGAGCGGCTCGGGCAAGAGCGTGACCTCGCTCTCCATCATGCGGCTCCTCGATAAAAAAACGAGCCAGATCGAGGGCAGCGTCATGCTCGGTGGGCGCAATCTCCTGGCGCTGCCGGAAGAGGAGATGCGCAAGGTTCGCGGAAAAGACATTTCGATGATCTTCCAGGAGCCGATGACCAGCCTCAATCCGATCTTCCCGATCGGCAAGCAGATCGCTGAAGCGCTGACCGTGCATCAGGATATTTCTTCATCGGCCGCCAAGGCCGAGGTCATACGCCTGCTGGAAAAGGTCCGCATTCCCAATGCGAAGAACCGTTTCGACGATTATCCGCACCAGTTTTCCGGCGGCATGCGCCAGCGCGTGATGATCGCCATGGCGCTCGCCTCCAAACCGAAGCTGCTGAT
>CAACXH010000334.1_pt1 | contig 43068 bp, 49 predicted proteins | sample 2275881 | NCBI WGS metagenome assembly CAACXH01 (sample SAMEA5312483, study PRJEB27640) | indoor metagenome | biome: indoor environment; feature: controlled; material: polymer antistatic dissipative epoxy resin | place: Italy | collected 2014-05-27 | reverse complement strand
CTATAATACAGGCTCTCGGCGATCCCTTCGCGGCGGCAAATCGCGGCGATGCTGTCTTCGCCACGCAGACCTTCCAGCACAATACGGATCTTCTCCTCCGACGAATGGTGCTTGCGCGTCGCGCGGCGGATGTCCTTGATTGTCTTCTCGGCCGCCGATGTCTGCGGCCCGGTTTTCTGTCTCATCTTCGCTTCCTTTGATAGAGCTACGATGAGCCGAAAATCCTCTCTTCCCAATTAAAACACTTCTGTCTCAAAGGCGCTGATCCGGGACAGAATCCGAGGGCAAGATCGAGCCCAGGTTTCACGCGACTTCGCGCCCTATCATCGCCGAGCGGGAAGCGACGCATCGGGCGATCTCGCTTGCCGAACTTTCAGATGTTCCCCTGATGGTCGTCCACGTTTCGAACAGAGAAGCGATGGAAGAAATCCGGCGAGCCCGCCAGCGAGGTTTGAAAATCTTCGGCGAGACCTGCCCGCAATATCTCGTGCTGACCGAAAACAATCTGGAAGGGCTGAACATGGAAGGCGCGAAATACGTATGCTCGCCTCCGCCGCGCGACGCGGACAGCCAGGAGGCATGCTGGCAAGGGCTCCAGCAGGAGGTCTTCTCGGTTTTTTCGTCCGATCATTGCCCGTTCCGATACGACGATCCGCAGGGAAAGCTGACGCCGAAGGGCAGTACCAGCTTCCGCTGGGTTCCGAACGGTATTCCGGGCGTTGGCGCACGATTGCCGATCCTGTTTTCCGAAGGTGTCATGAAGGGCCGGATCGACATCAACAGGTTCGTCGCCCTGACATCGACCAATCATGCCAAGACCTATGGGCTTTATCCGCGCAAGGGCACGATCGCCGTCAGCGCAGACGCCGATATTGCCATCTGGGATCCTCATCGGCGGCAAACACTGACCCAGGGGTCGGTTCCGGCTGGGGGCGGAATGACACCCTAAGCGTTTGCCTCCGTGGGCCAAAGATATTCGCCGGTCAGCAGGATATGCGCCCAGCCCAGAGGAGAGATGTGGGCTAAAAGTTCGGGTGGCACATCGAGGCCTTCGTTTCGCCGTTCGGCGACGGCGTGGCCAAGGTGGACGGTATTCCAGTAGATGATGATCGCCGTCAGCAGATTCAGCCCGGCGATCCGGTAATGCTGCCCCTCAGTGGTTCGATCACGGATTTCACCTTGACGGCCGATGCGCAGGGCACTCTTGAGGGCATGGTGGGCTTCGCCCTTGTTGAGGCCAATCTGGGCGCGGCGCTGCATATCGGTATCGAGGATCCACTCGATGATAAAGAGAGTGCGCTCGACGCGGCCGACTTCCCGAAGCGCGGCCGCAAGATCGTTCTGTCGGGGATAGGATGCGAGTTTCCGGAGCAACTGGCTCGGTCTGATCTTTCCGGCGGCCATCGTGGCAGCACAGCGGAAGAGATCAGGCCAGTTTGACACAATCAGTTCTTCGCGGATTTTGCCGCCCACCAGCTTGCGTAAATCTTTGGGTGTCCCCGCGGGATCGAAGACATAAAGCCGTTTCGACGGTAAGTCGCGGATGCGCAAGACGAGCCGGTAGCCGAGCATGGCACTGGTCCCGAACAAATGATCGGTAAACCCCGCCGTATCGGCGTATTGCTCGCCGACCTGCCGGCCGACTTCATTCATCAGCAGGCCATCGAGGATGTACGTAGCTTCACTGACGGTTGCGGGAATAGTCTGTGAGGCGAACGGCGCGAACTGGTCATTGACGTGGGTATAAGCCTTGAGCCCAGGCTCACTGCCGTACTTGGCGTTGATCATGTTCATGGCCTCGCCCTGTCGTGCCGAAGGGAAAAACTGACCATCGCTTGATGCGGTTTTTCCCATGCCCCAGAACCGGGACATCGGCAGCTTGCCCTGCGCGGCCACGACCATCGCCAGCGCCTGGTTCATGCCCTCGCTTTCGACATGCCAGCGGGCAAGGCGCGAGAGCTGCCAGTAATCATGCGTGTTCGAGGCTTCCGCCATTTTTCGAAGGCCTAGGTTCAGCCCTTCGGCGAGCAGAACGTTCAGCAAGCCGACCCGATCGCTGCATGGCGCTCCGGTTCTGAGATGGGAAAAGGCGTCCGAGAATCCGACCGCCGCGTCAACTTCCAGCAAGATGTCAGTGATCCGCACAGGCGGCATTCGACGATAAAGATCGAGGACCAGTTCCTCTGCGCTTTCGGGAACGTCTGCGGTCAACCGGTCGATCCGCAACGTTCCATCTTCAATGCTACCATGGGGGATGGTCCCGTCGCGAGCGGCACGTGCCAGCCGCTTCAGACCATCCGCAAGGCGACCCTTGCGGTCAGCCAGCCAAGCTTGAGGATCGAGAGGAACAGCCATCCTGGCATTCGCCTGCGCCGAGGTCATCGGAACAAGCACCTGCTTGAGATCGCCGTAGCGGCGGGAATGATCCAGCCATATGTCTCCAGACCGGAAAGCATCGCGAAGATGAAACAGCACCGCGACCTCCCATAAACGACCATCGCCTCGGTCTTGCGCTCGGAGATGGCGATGCCATTTCGAATTCGGCCGCAGGAATGATATACCTGTTGATGTCGGCGCACGTGTTTCGCCGATGGCTTTCGCGGCTGCAATCAATGGCTCCGCCACCGACGCAGCCTTGAGCTTCAGGCATCGCAACATCCGCGGCGCATATCGGCGAAAACGATGATACCCTTGTCCGACGTGAGCCAACGGCTCGTCTGCCAATGTACTGGTGAGTTGCGTCCCTACGGCAACCAGCTGTTCAAGCTGATGCCATTCGGCCGACCGTGCCAACACATTGTCCAACGGAACACCATCGTCGCGAGCTTCCAGCAAAGAGGCTCCCAATGCCGTGAAAGCGCGAAGCGTATCGGTGACTGCGGCCTTGGAACCGGCAATCCGCTCGTCATGTAGCCGTTTCGCCTCTCGCCAAGTTTTCCCAACGATGCGGTCGTGGGTTTCGATGATGGCATCGGCGATCGCGGCTTCCCATTCGACGACGCAAACGGCGAGGATCGCCCACCGCCGATCCGAACTGATGTCGCGCAGGCCATCCGTGAAGTAACGCTCGCCCTGCCGACGCAGGCGCGCGATGTGGTGTGGCGGTACGCCTAGGAGGATCTGGGGATCGACTTCCAGACCGCGCAGGAACTCCAGCCGATCAAGCAAGCGGTTCGCTGATGCGGAATTGCTGCCGACTTCGAACTGGCGAAGCCAGATGAAACGGCTGATGTTTCCGTCAACCATTTCGGTCAGAAGCCCGTCCAGTTGCTCGCGCACACTAAAGTCGAGCCTTTCCGCTATCCGTGTCTCAATGCATCGCTCGGCGGCAACAAGGGCATCGGCGCACAGACGCTCGATCGTTGACGCCGCCGGCAGGATGGTCACCATTTTCCTGCATTGCGCGACGAAGCGCCGCGCCAGATCTTCGTTCGACCTGGCATCTTCAGCCTGATCGAAAAGCCAATCCCGCAGATCACGGGCCCCGCGCCCCGTGAATGTCTTGTAGCCGTAGATCTCGCGCAACGCCTCCATATGTTGCTGGCGGGTCTGACGCCGGGCGGCATAGGTGAGAAGCGCATCGGCCGGAACGCCGAGCTGAGCTCCGATGAAGGAAAGGACTTCATGCGGAATCATTTCGCCCGGAGCCAGCGCGCGCCCTGGATAGCGTAGTGCACAAAGCTGCAGGGCGAAACCCAGCCTGTTTTCTGGTCTGCGGCGTTCCTGAATGTTTGCCAGATCGTCGTCGCCCAATGTGTAATGCTTCAGCAGTGATAACTCGTCCGTCGGCAGGTCGAGCAACGCCGAGCGCTGTCGCTCGGCGAGAATATGTCGTCTTGGCATGCGCGCGTTGTCCCTGTTGAAGTACAGTCTGTTTTGGACAACAATCGCCCCATGCAAATCAAGGCTTTGCGAGCCACAAAACCACGAGGGTTCAATTGGGACAGCGCGTGGCCATCTATTGCCGGGTTTCGACGGCTGATCAGTCCTGCGAACGACAGGAGCGAGATCTGACCGCCTTCGCCGGACGTGCCGGATATAAAATTGCCGGCATATATAAAGAGACGGGCTCGGGCGTGAAGCTGGACCGGGCCGAGCGCAAGAAGATCATGGCGCTCGCTCAGGCCAGACATATCGACGCCATCCTGGTCACAGAACTCTCCCGCTGGGGACGCTCGACGATCGATCTCCTCAACACGTTGCGCGAGCTGGAAAGCTGGAAGGTCTCAGTCATCGCCATGAACGGCATGACCTTCGATCTGTCATCTCCTCATGGCCGTATGCTGGCGACTTTCCTCTCCGGTATCGCTGAATTCGAACGCGATCTTATCAGCGAACGGGTCAAATCGGGCTTGGCCGTTGCCAAAGCGCGCGGCAAGAAACTCGGTCGACAGCGGGGGCAGCGCCCGAAGTCGGACCGTCTGGCTCCGCGAGTTCTGGCGCTCGTTGCTGAAGGCCGCAGCTATCGGCTCATTGGTCGCGAACTTGGGCTCAGCAAGAACACCGTCTCCGATATCGTGCAACGTAACCGCAACGCTATCGTCGCTCGCGAGCCAAATCGTTGAGCCCGATAAAGGTCCCGATGACATCGAGCGAGAACCGGAACGCCGGTTGATCGCCGGGCAACGCCGGCTCCATGACCAGAGATACGCCTACATCGTCTCCCGTTCGCCAAAAGCGAACTGATTGTTTCGGTGTTACCGGCTCCTTAGCTGGCGTACTCTGAGCCAGACATTGAGAAAACTGGCGGCGATCAAACCAGAGATGCCGACGTAGGCCAGGACAAGGCTTGGCATGAGACCGAGAAACACGACCGCTATCGCCAGCGTACTGAGCCCCCCGATGATGAGAGCCCACGGTTGATGATGGCTGCGTGTTCCAAGATATAGCCCGAGTAGGGTGACGGCCAGAAACGCTGCTAACAATGGGAACAGGATCGCATCTCTTTTGATGAAGCCAAGCCCGACGGCCGATACAATCGAAAGGAGTACCGGGGAACCGAGGCAGCAGAGCGCCGCGAAGACCGATCCGGCGGCCCCGAATTTGTCCAGGTGCCGTTTCCAAAAGGTACTTTGCTCGATGGTGTTCGCGGCCATAGCTGCAGTCTCCTACACACCTGCAACTTCGCACCCGCCGGGTGGATATTTTCGACGGCGCCGTTCACCCTTTGAGGCAGCAGCGTGCCGATGTGGAGCAGCGAAGAGAGGTGATACCGCTCTCCGCCCGCCGCCGCCAATCAGCCGGCGGCTATTGCGCCACATGCGACGGATAGCCGGCGTTGGTCGTCGCAGCAATGAGGGTCGGTACGCCGGTGACTGCGTCATCGAAAGAGACCGTGGCGACAGCACCCGACATTGCGTCGGCTTCCTTTACCTGGACCGCTGTGACACCCGAGACACGAGAGAGGGCCGTTTTGACGATGGGGGCGCAGAGCGCGCAGGTGGCGTTGTCAACGTTCAGTATAACAGTCTTCTCGCCGGCCACGGCGGCGAGCGGGGAAAGCAGAGCGAGGAGAACGGCAACTGCGACAGGGCGGATCATGGGATCATTCTCCTTTGGCTTAGAGGAACAGGGGCGCAAGTCTCGGGAACCCTAGTCCGACGATGACGAGGACGGTGGCAACCCAGAGGCCGGCTTTGGCGATCCGTCCCGACTTGGGCTGGGCGCAATAGGAGCCCTCAGCGCAGGCGACCTTTGGCTCGCGATAGACGAGATAGAACCCGTAGCCGAGGATACCGAACGTCATGGCGGCAAAAATCGGTTGATACGGTTCGAGGGCGGTGAGGTTGCTGATCCAGGCTCCGCCGATGCCCACGGTGAACAGGGCAAACGGGATGACGCAGCAACTCGAGACGGCGATCGCCCCGAGAATGCCGCCGGCGGCGAGCAGTTGCTGGCGTCCGCCCCGCTGGTGTTCCGATGTCACGTGGATGGCGGCGGTCGCCGACGTTCGGGATCCTTTGAGACCTGATGATGCCTCCATAATTGCTCACTTTCTGCATCGTTGAACAGCGATTTGCGAAGTAGCCTACGCCTTGTAGTCACTACAGACTCAAGGGGGATTTCAACGATTTGCGATCACGCTTCTGTGAGGGCGTTGGAAAGTGGAACCCGTTGAGCAGTCGCTGTCGTCTGAAGACCGTAGCTGGGGTTTTCAAGCATCATGAACCGTGGCGCTACCAATCTCTGTTTCCGCAGTGCCTACGTGGCCAAGCGATCAAGATTTTGTCTTGACCCTGTACCGAGTACAGGGTGTAACGAATCTCTTTGGCAGCGATCGCGTCATCGGGATACCCGACGCGGTCGTGCTTGTGATTAATGGACCGCGCCGCAGCGATGCTATGGATCTGCGATCAGAACGGAGAGCGCCTTGGACGACAAACCGACCGCCGGCATCGTGACCGCGATCATCATCGCGCCTTTAGTCGCGCTTTGCTGCCTTGGACCGGTAGTCATCGGCTCGGCGGTGGGCGGCGTTTTGGGCTGGTTCAGCGGGCAAGGTCTCGTGATAGGGGGTGTGCTGACACTCCTGGCTGGAGCCGCCGGCTATGCCCTCATGCGCTGGCGCCGGGCTTCATCTCGTCGGGAAGATGCCTCCCCGACATGCACATGTGACGAGCCCAAAGCACGGCCCGGCAGCCGCCAACCACCAACCATCCTTTGAGCCGGCACACTCCAATCGCGAAATACCCCGTACACTCGGAGATACGCCCTTGCCCATGACCACGCCGGCCGCGGACCTCGCGGAAACGATCGAAGAAAACTCCATTCTGACGCCGCAATTCAACGCGGATGGGCTCATTCCTGCAGTCGCCACGGATGCGGCGAACGGTGTGGTGCTAATGCTGGCGTGGATGAATGCGGAGGCGCTGGAAAAGACGATCGAGACCGGTCAGGCCTGGTACTGGAGCCGGTCCCGCAAGTGTCTTTGGCATAAGGGCGCGACGAGTGGGCAAGTCCAGCAGGTCGAGGAACTGCGCATCGATTGTGATCAGGACGCGGTGTGGCTCAAGGTGCGCGCTGGCGGAGACGGCGGATGTTGCCATACCGGCCGGGCGAGTTGCTTCTATCGCCGGATCGTTACGGCGCCGGGTCGCCCGACGCTCCGCCGGGTGCCGGATGCCCCGCCGAGATAGGTCCTCAGGGTAATATCGATGTTTTCGAGCGCGACCAGGCGCTCCAGTATCACGGTCAGAAGACCGACCAGCCGCCGAAAACCCTCCAAAGCCACCTCCGGAAAGCCGTTCCGCCGGCGTGTCGCGATGGAGAGAGTATTGATCGTGCCATCACCGAAGCGCAGCGGAACGATAAGATAGTCGGTAAAGCCGTCAGCCCTAAGTTCGCCGTAGAGGTCGCACCGAAACGCTCGGACGTCCTGCAGGCGAGGAACGCGGAGCTCCGTGCGCGTCGTGTGCACATGATGATCCGGGGAAGCGAGATAGCCCGGTCGGTTCTTCAGACCATGCGGCCAATCGATGACACGAACTCTGTCGTCGTCAGCAAGCCAGAGATAGGTCCGGGCACGGAAGGCCGGATGCAGCGGCTGCGCGCTCACAAAGATGCGATCGACGCGAAGCGTTGCCGCGGACAGCAACCGTCCGATATCGCGGATCACCGCACGCGCGTCGGTCGACGCAGCGGCGCTGTCGGAGAGACCGAGTGCGAGGCGGCCGAGATGCATGCCCGGATCGCCGTAGGGTGCCTCGGAATCACAGACCCGGCGCTTGGTCATGGGCGTAATCCTGCTGAACGGGCAGGACTAAGACGCTCGACCGTCGGGAATCGCTGACTGGGGGACATTCCTTTGCTCATGCTGTCCTCGATGGTAAGGCCGTTGGCCGTTCGAAACGATCGTGTGTCTGCCGGTGGGGCGCCTCCCAAACTCTGCTCCCCGTCGCGTCGAGCGTTTTCAGAGACGCCCGCAATCGAAATGCCAGCCTTGCCGCATCAGCTACACCATCGAACTGATGTCCGACGCATAGCTGGGATAGGCGAAGATGATGCCCTTGATCCTGTTCGCGGTCAGCCCTGCGCCCATAGCCATGGCAAAGAGATTGATTTGTTCCTCCGCTCCGGGGCCGATCAGATGTGCACCAAGAATATGGCCGGTCCCGTTCTCGACCAGAACCTTGTAGGCACTGTAGCGCGCCCCGACCCGCAGCGACGAGTACCAGCCGGCGGTCTTTTCGAAATGCGTGTCAAAGGCCAGCCCCTTGTCGCGTGCTGCGGCTTCGGACAGGCCGACCGAGGAAAGCTGCGGCAGCGTGAAGACAACGCTTGGGATCGGCGGATAACTGACCGCGCGCTCATCCTTTCCTGCGAGCAGGTTCTTGCCTGCAATCCGGCCTTCGTTGGCCGAAACCGGGGTCAGATTAGGCCCACTGTCGGCACAGTCGCCGGCTGCAAAAATGGCGGAATTTGTGGTCCGCATGTAGGGGCTGACCTTGATGCCTTTGCGGCCGTATTCCACGCCCGCGGCCTCCAGGTTGAGATGCTCGATGTTGGGCACGCGCCCGGTGGCATGAACCACCAGATCACAATTGATCGTCTGCTTTCCTTCCGGCGTCTTATAGGTAACGGTGAAATCCGACCCGTCTTTCTCGATCTTCAGAACCTTGGCCTCGGTCCGCAGGTCAATCCCCAGATCGGCGGTCGCCTCGGAAAGGATACCGACCAGGTCGGGGTCGAAATTGCCCAGCGGTCGCTCCATCATCTCCAGAACCGTGACTTCCCGCGCCCCTGCGCGTTTGGAGATATGGGCAAATTCCATCGCAATGAATCCGCCGCCGACGAACACGACCCGGTCCGGCCGTTCGGGCAGCTCGAGAAAGTCGGTGCTAGTCGCCAGCAACTCCTCGCCGGGGATATTCAGCGTCATTGGCCGAGCGCCGGTGGCGATATGAAAGTTCCGGGACGACAAGATCTCGCCATTCACCTCGATCTTGTCTCGCCCGGTGAAGCGTGCCTCGCCATGCAACACGGTGATACCGGCTTTCTCCAGCCCGCCCTCGATGCGACCAGGCATCGCGTCGGTGAACGTGCGCTTGAAGGCGATCATGTCCGCCCAGTCGACGGATGTCTGTGCTTCCAGCCCCTTGCCGCTCAAGTTGCGGGCCCAGTCAATGCCCTCAGTCACGGCGATCAGCATCTTTTTGGGATCGCAGCCTCGCAATGCACAGGTGCCGCCGAAAGGAAGGGCGTCGATGCTGGCGACCTTCCAGCCAGCGTCAGCGGCCATCCGGGCGACACCATTTCCACCCGTCCCACCTCCGATCACGATCAGATCGAAGCTTTTGTTATCGCTCATGCAATTCTCCTCTCCTAAAAGACTACTTTTCCCCCTGACAAAAAACCTAACCCCCACAGCAAGGTTTGCAACGCCCTGCCTGCAATAATACCCTTCTCAACATGACATCCGGCGACGCTTTTGAGCAGAACTACTTGCGCCGACCGTATATCGGTTGACCGACGGGGCCTTTGCCGTCGGTCTTGCCATTTGCCCGCGCGCGGTGCCGCCACAAGTAGATTCCGACAATGGCCAAGACGGCCGCTGCCAGCCAGAAGTAGCCGCCGCCGACCAGCCAACTGGCAAGGCCGGCAAAGCTGATCGCGCCTGTTGCTGCCAGTACAATCGCGCCGCAGCAGACGATCTTAGCCGCGAGCAATCCCGCAAGGCCGTATCCGTTCGAAGGTTCCATCGAAGCCTCCTATCCGGCGCAGCATGACAGCTTCGCCACGTCCTTGCCGAAGCCCTGCGCCGCCAGTTTCAACCCTTCGACCGTGGTGAGATAAGGGAAGATTGTCTCGCCGAGCGCCTTCGCCGTCATGCCGTGCTTGATGGCCAACACCACCGTCTGGATGCTGTCGGCGCCCTCGGGCGCGAGGATCTGTCCACCAAGCAATCGGTCGCTTTTGGCGTCGGCAACCAGTTTGATGAGCCCGCGCGTGTCGCGCGCGGCCAGCGCCCTCGGCACCTGGTCAAGAGATACGATCGAAGTCTTGGTCTCGAAGCCGGCGTCGCGAGCCGCCTGTTCGGTCAGGCCGACGCCCGCGACCTGCGGATCGGTGAACGTCACCCACGGCATGGCCGCATTGTCATAGACAAGGCTGTCACCGTTCAGTGCGTTTTGGGCAGCGAGCTTGGCGCCATAGGCTGCCATATAGACGAACTGGTCGCGACCGGTGACATCACCTGCCGCATAGACGCCAGGCTTTGAGGTGCGCATCCGCTCATCAACCAAGACGCCGCCATTACCGCATAGCTTAACTCCCGCCTCGGCAAGGCCAAGACCGCCGGTGTTCGGGGACCGCCCAGTGGTCAAAAGCACCTGCTCGGCCGCGATCACTTCGTCCGCTCCGTCGATGGCGACCGTCAGTTCGACACCGCGGTCCGTGCGCGCGATCCGGCGATAGGAGAGGCCGGTTAGGACGGTAATGCCCTCGTCGCGAAGATAACCGGTCAATGCTGCGGAGATTTCCGGCTCGGCTTCCGGCAACAGGCGGCGGCGGGTTACAAGTGTCACTTCCGCCCCGGCACGGGCGAACATCTGCGCCAGTTCACAGCCGATATAGCCACCGCCGATCACCAGCAGCGAACGCGGCAGCTCGGAAAGCTCGAGCGCGGTCGTGCTGGTGAGGTAAGGCACATCCCCAATGCCGGGAATGTCCGGCAGGGCCGGCGCTGATCCGGTAGCAATGATGATTTTGCCAGCCATGATCGGATCGCCGTTCACAATCAGAGCGCCCTGACCATTCAGGCGCGCTTTCCCTTCCAGATAGGCGACGCCGTTGTATTGTGGCAGAAGGTCGACATATTTCTTCTGCCTGAGCGTGGTCACCAGGTCGTCCTTGGCGGCGACCAAACGGCCCCAGTCAGCGACGTTGGCTTCCCCGGCAAGACCGGGAAAGCGATGCGCGGCGCGTGCACCATGCAGCGCCTCGGCAGCGCGGATCATCGTCTTCGACGGTACGCAGCCGACATTGACACAGGTGCCGCCGATCGTGCCGTGGCCGATCAGGGCGACATTCGCCCCCTGCTCAGAGGCCGTGATTGCGGCCGAGAACCCGGCCGAACCGGCACCGATCACCGCAAGATCGTAGCGGCCATTGCCTTTTTGGGGCGCACAGCAGTCAGACATGAAAATCTCCTAATGTTTCCTGGTATCGATGTGTGAACGATGTCGCCACAGCAGGTAACCGGCTGCGGCAATGATGAGGATGAGAATTGGCACCAGACCGTAGACCGCTGTTGTCAGCGCTCCCACGCCGATCAAACCTGCCGCCACCAGCAGGATCGGCACCAGACAGCACAGCGCCGCGATCAAGACGCCAACCACTCCGACGCCAAGCATGGACCGGTCAGGCACGGACTCAACTCCCGATCGCCTTGGCAGGATAGCCAACATTGGTGGAAGCAGCGGCAATGGCCGCGACCGTCGCGGTCGACGGGTCATAGGCAACCGTCGCCGTCTTGGCCTCGAAATCCACCTTGACCGACTTCACGCCCGCAACGCCTTCCATGGCCTTGCGCACGGTGACCGGACAAAGGGCACAATACATGTTCTCGATTGCGAAGGTCTGCGTCAGCTCCTTGACGGTAACCGTTTCCGACGCGGATTGTGCGGACGCGGGAAGGGCAAGTGGCAGCATAATAGTACCGCTCAAGCCAAGCGCAGCCGCGGCGACCAGATGTTTCGACAGGTATTTCACGTGGTTATCTCCTCGTTTCAATAGAACAGCGGCGCCCACCAGCCGATGGTGCTGGCGAGCACGATGAGGATCGTTGCGATCCAAAGCGCGGTCTTGGTGATGATGGCGGAGCGCGGACGGGCGCAGTAGGAACCCGGCTCGCACGCGGCTTTGGGCTTGAAATAGACCTGCCAGAAGCCAAACCCGAGCGGCACGAGTGTCGCCGCCGCGATATAGGGCTTATAGGGTTCGAGCATCGTCAGGTTGCCGATCCATGCGCCCGATACACCGAGTGTCACCAGGAGCAGCGGGACGATGCAACAGGCCGATGCCAGAAAAGCGCCGATAACGCTTATCGCCGCGAGCCCGCCCTCGCGCCGATCCGGTTCGGCGGCCGCCTTCGAAGAATTCAATGTCTTGCTACCAATTTCGTTCATCGCAAACCATCCTCGATTTCTGACTGAAAACAGGATAGGCTCTGTAGCCAGTACAGACTCAAGAGGTATTTTCACCATGAATTCTCTTCTTTCCGCCAAGGGACTGCAGCGCCACCAATTGGCCCGTGCGACCGGCTGCCATCTGGAGACCATCCGCTATTACGAGAAGATCGGCCTGCTACCCGACCCGCCGCGCAGCGCCAGCGGTTATCGCATCTATGACGAAACCGACGTCCGCCGCCTGCGCTTCATCCTCAGGGCGCGCGAACTCGGCTTTGGCATCGACGAGGTCCGCGGCCTGCTTCATCTTGTCGATTGCAGAAGCCAGACCTGCGCGGAGGTGCAGCGCCGGACCGAACCGCATCTAGCCGAGGTTCGCGCCAAGATTGCCGACCTCCAGCGCATTGAAGCGGTGCTCGTGACAATGATCTCGCAATGCTCTGGCGAAGACGTGCCGGAATGCCCGATCCTTAACGCGCTCGCCGCTTGACGGGCGCTTAGGGTGTCATTTCGCCCCATACCGGAACCGACCCCTTATCTAGCACGCGCGCAGGAGTTCCTCCCGTCGTGAAAACATCACTCGTTTAGACGGTCAGCCAAACGCCTCATGAGATCCATTCGTTCGTGAAGAATCGCTACGATGAGAGCGGGCGCATGTTCTCGAGGCAGACAGAAGAAGTAGTGGTGCTGGCATCGCGCCATCCGCAGCGCCGGATAGAGTGCGCTCAGATCCTTGAAGGGAACTTTGCCCGCGGCAATGTCCTCCATTCCTCGCTCCAAAGCCGAGACGTATTGACGTACCTGGGCGGCACCCCATTGTGCCCGTGTGTAACGGATTACCGAGCGAAGATCGGATTCTGCCTCTGCGGTCAGGATGTAAGCCGTCAAGCGCGACCTTCGGCAATCTCCTCGTCGAGGATCTCACCTACGGTTTTGGTCGACAGTTTTCCGGCGAGCCCCTCACTGATGCGCGTATTCATCAACGTCTTTAACTCTTCCCAGGCCCGTTCTCCCTCGACGTCGCCGGGAAACAGGCGCTCAAGTGCGTACTGCTTGATTGTCTTGCCCTGCAGAGCGGCTAGCGCTTTGAGGCTTTGATGTTGTTTGTCCGTTATGTCGATCGTCAAGCGGCTCATTTCACATACTCCCGAAGTGACGGACCCACATTAGCACATATGTGGTTTAGTTGCCACCATTGCAGCGTTATCGTAAGACCTGGGCGCAAACGTCCAACATGGGCTTGCCGGAAGCCGCTCTCATGGACTCGGCGGCCACGCAAACCCCGGTAAAGCCGACGGTCGGCCCAGATTACAATCCGGTCGTCACCCTCAACGGTTGGACCTTGCCGTTCCGAATGAACAACGGGGTGAAGGAATTCCACCTCGTTGCCGAGCCGGTGGAGCGGGAGATGGCCGAAGGCATGACCGCATATCTTTGGGGGTACAACGGCCAGTCACCGGGTCCGACCATCGAAGCAGTCGAAGGCGACCGGGTTCGCATTTTCGTGACCAACAAGCTGCCGGAGCACACGACCATTCATTGGCACGGTATGATCCTGCCGTCGGGGATGGATGGTGTTGGCGGGCTGTCGCAGCCTCACATCCCCTCTGGCAAGACCTTCGTTTACGAGTTCGATCTCGTGAAATCCGGCACCTTCATGTACCACCCGCACTCGGACGAGATGGTACAGATGGCGATGGGGATGATGGGCTTCTTCGTCATCCATCCCCGGGACCCGAAGTTCATGCCGGTGGATCGGGATTTCGTCTTCCTGCTCAGCGCCTATGACATCGATCCGGGAACATACGTGCCCCGGATCATGGAAATGACCGACTTCAACCTCTGGACGTTCAACACGCGCGTCTTTCCAGGGATCGATCCGCTCGTCGTTTCCAAGAACGACAGGGTTCGTGTTCGCGTCGGTAACCTGACGATGACGAACCATCCAATCCACATGCACGGCTACGATTTCGAGGTGACCTGCACCGATGGCGGCTGGGTCAGGCCGGAGGCGCGCTGGCCCGAGGTCAGCATCGACATCCCTGTCGGTGCGATGCGCGCCTACGAGTTCGACGCGAAGTACGTCGGCGACTGGGCGATCCATTGCCACAAGTCGCATCACACCATGAATGCCATGGGTCACGAGATCCCGACATTCATCGGGGTCGACAAGAAGGAGGTTGCAAAAAAGATCAGGCAGATCCGTCCCGAATACATGCCCATGGGGACGGCCGGCATGGCGGATATGGGCGAAATGTCGATGGAAATACCGGAGAACACCGTCCCCATGATGACCGGGTGGGGTCCCCACGGCCCGATCGAAATGGGCGGCATGTTCTCCGTGGTGAAGGTCCGCGAGGGTATCTCAGCGGGCGACTACAGCGATCCGGGTTGGTACGAGAACCCTCCCGGCACGCAGGCGTGGGAATGGACCGGGAGCTTGCCCGAGCCTGTCAAAGCGAAAGATGCCAAGACACAACTTCCGTCTGGCCATTCCAATCACGGTTAACTTCCTCCCAGAAACGACAAAGGAAACGATTATGAAACGCATTCTAGTTGGTCTGCTACTCTCAACGTTTGCCACCGCTGCTTTTGCATCCGGTTCGCATGAGGGCGGTCATGGCGAAATGGCCGTTGGCGAACCCGGTGAAAAGGCCAAGGCGTCCCAGACCATCCGTGTCACGATGAAGGAAACGGATGACGGCAAGATGATCTTCACACCAAGCACCTTCAAGGTCCGCCAGGGCCAGACCGTTCGCTTCGCGATCAAGAATGCGGGCGAGGTCGATCATGAATTCGTGCTCGACCAGGAAGACAAGATCATGGAGCACAAAGCCGTGATGGAGAAATTCCCGGAAATGGAACACGAGGATCCGAACGCCATTCGCCTCGCGCCCGGAAAATCCGGCGAGATCGTCTGGAAGTTCACCAACGACGGCGTGTTCAAGATCGCCTGCCTCGTTCCCGGTCACTACGATACCGGCATGCACGGCGACGTCACGGTCGCGAAGAAATAAGGAGCAACAGAAATGACGATGAAAGCTATCACAAGAATCACACTCGCCGGCGCCGTCGCCTTCGCCTTCGGCACCGCCGCCTTCGCGCAGGAATTCACCAGCGGCACGGTCAAGAAGCTGGACGAGAAGGCGAAGAAGGTCACGCTCATCCATGAAGAGCTGAAGAACCTCGAGATGCCGGCCATGACGATGGTATTCCAGGTCGCTGATGACGCGATGCTAGAAAAGCTCAAGGTCGGCGCAAAGGTCCAGTTCGTTGCCGAGCGCGTCAACGGAAAGCTGACTGTCACCCAGGTCAAGTGAAGCACAGGGCCGCGCTGGATGCAGCGCGGCCCCGTTCCTCATGAGACCGGCAGGAGGCAGAAGGTGCGCCAGAGATCCTGCTTCCAATCCCCCGGCTCGGGCGAATCCGACAGCATAAACTCTGATTGGCCGATCATGACGGCCTTCGGCGCGGCGCATCGTACCTTTGCAAGGTGGGCGCTGTGGTCGATGAATCTGATCTGACCCTCGGGTCCGCGCTCTGTGAGCGCGACTTGCACATCGAAATTATATTCCGGGTCAAGAGAGGTTGCCGCGACGGTCACGGACAGGCTGATGGTCGTTTCATCCGCGAAATAAGACGTATGAAACGGCTGATCCTCTTGGGCATTTGACGCCGACACCAGCAAAGCCAGAACGACAAATGCGCATGTTATGCCAGTTCGCATTGCACACCCCTCCCATAGGCGACTTGGCCGCCTCATCCTATCACACCACAACTCCACTCGCAGCCGCCCGATTTCCTCAAACCCGCCTCGACAGGTCTGGCAGGGTATCTCGCCGCCAATGCTCCTCAATTGATGCCGTTCGCCCGCTGAAGCTCGCGCACATAGGCCACGATCGTAGCGACGTCGGCCCTCGTCAGACCCGGCTGAGGAGGCATGTTTCCGAATTTCCAGTGATGCGCGCGCACGCCGTTGGCGACGGCCATTTCAAAGGCGTAGTCTCCGTGGTGAGAAGGTTCGTATATCCGATGGATGAGCGGCGGGCCGGCATCGGTTCCGGCCGCGTTCTTGCCGTGGCACGCTGCACAGACGGCGTTGAAAGCTCGTTCTCCCATCTTTGCGGTGTCGGACAATGACGAAGGCACGACAACCGACAATGCCGTCCCCTGGCCCGATACTCCTCTTCTGGCTTCGTCTTCCGATCCGGTTCGATTCCAAAGCGCAAAGCCCGCAACCGCTGCCGCGGCGACGAGCAGAGCGAAGACGTTTCTCTTGTTCATTTGTGAATCCTTATGTCTTTAGGCCGCCGAACACCCTCTCTGCCGCCATCAACTGCCGAACCCGTCGGCATGAATGTGGTGGTGGGGCGGCGCGCGATGGCGATGTGGGGCCACGAAATTGTTTTCGTGGCCTCCGGCGTGTCAGCCGTTCGAGATGCGGCGTTGGTAGTCTGCCTCTCGCTGCGGCCAGGTACTCTTGATGTAGTCGAGGACAGCCTCGATCTCGGCGGAGGTCAGAGCCTCCCGAAAGCCGGGCATGTCACTCTCGTAGCCACCGCCAACCACCGCGGCGGTCCCATCGGTGATGATTGCGAGGAGCTGCCTGTCCGAATGATGCCAGGTGTGACCGGTCTCGTCATGCGGCGGCGCCGGAAGGCGGCCGCTCGTGCCCGGGCTGCGCCAGTCGGGCTGGCCTTCGAGTTTCGTGCCGTGACAGCTCGCACAGTTCGCTAGATAGACTGCCCGGCCAAGGGCGATGCGATCGCTCGCCTCCTGACCGGACCGTCCCTTTCCGACCAAGATCGCACCGGCCGCCGCCAGGAGAGTTGCGGCGACCGCGATCCAGAGCGGTTTCATGCAGCGATCCTGAACTCGGTCATCATCCCGGTGGCCAGATGCGGCATATGATGGCAATGCAACATCCAGCTCGCGGCCTCGCCGGCATCAAGGGCAACAGTGACCATCGACATCGGCGGTATGTACACGGTATCGCGGCGCGCACCTTCGAAGCGTCGCCTGTTGATGCCAACAACCTGGAATGCATGCCCATGCAGATGCATCGGGTGCCCCATCATCGACATATTGTGGAACATCAGTTCCACCCGATCGCCGCTCGTTGCGGCAACCGGCCGATGCTTGCCCCATGTTGCTCCGTCGATGGTCCAGACATAGGGCTGCATCGAGCCGCCGAGCATGATCATGTGGCTTCGATCCACCGGACGGGCGGCAAGCGTGTCGACAGCGACCAGCCGTGACTCCTGAGACAAGTCCGTGTCGAAGGCCGGGGCGTCATTCGCTGAAAGGGAATCGATCCTGTCGATCGTGGCGCCCGCGGGGGCGAGAATAATGCCGGTCCTTTCACGTTCGCCCTCCCTGAGCGCCAGAATCGGCCATGCGCGGGTCTCATTTGGAAGGTCGATCTCCAGGTCGAGACGCTGCCCCATGGCCAGCCCGAACCGCGAACCCGCGACCGGCTGGACCTCATGCCCGTCGACGGCGACGAGCCGGGCTTGTGCTTCGCCCGTGTCGATCCAGAAAACGGTGGCTGCGGCTGCGTTGATGACACGGAGCCGAACCCGGCCGCCGCGTTCGACCTGAACGACATCGGGATCGGACAGGGTTCGGTCATTGGCGAGATAGGCATCCCAGTCGTAGTCGTTGAGATCCATCGCCATGTTACCCATATCCATGGCCATCGAGCCCATTCCCCCGGCCTCGCCCTGGTTCATTCCAGGCATGCCGCCATGGTTCATGCCTTGCATCGCGCGTGACATGCCGGCAGCGCCATGTCCATCAGCGCTTGCGCTGGTGATCTCTTCCAGCACTTCTTCCGGTGTCTTGAACGCGAAGTCGTGCAGGAACAGGACGACTTCCTGCCGATCGGCGGATAGGTCTTCTGCCCTCCGGACGATCAGCGGCGCGGCGAGCAATCGCATTTCCTGGATCGGCACATGGCTGTGCATCCAGTGCGTTCCGGGCTGGGGCGCGAAATCGAAGCTGCGCGTTTCACTGGGCTGAAGAAGCGGCTGCGGCATATCCGGGACGCCGTCCTGAGCGTTCGGGGGAATCTGGCCGTGCCAATGAATGATCGTGGACTCGGCGAGATCGTTGGTCAGATCCACCCGAAATCGCTCGCCCGGATCGAGGAGCAGCCCCTGCCCGTTGGGACCAGCAAGTCCGAAAACGGTGGCCGGTCGATTGTCTATATCGAGCGTGCGGCTGGTGGCGGCCAGGCGGATCGCAGCCGCGTCCTGGCCGTAGGCCCTGATGGGGAAATGGGATGCAGCAAGCATGGCTGCGCTGGCGGCGAGGAAGCCGCGTCGTGAAAAGGTCGTCATATTCGTCACCTCGGGACGATCTGTCCCGCCTGAAAGGTCCAAATGGATCGCAGCGGGATCAGCCCCGCCGCAGGCTCAGAGGAGGCGCGATATAGGAGGGCGATCATTCCGGCCGGGAGCTGCCGCAACGAAGACGGCATCCGGCGGGAAGGGATATTTTTGCCGCGAGCTGATTTGCTTTGCCGAAGTACGCACAACCGGAAGCCAGGCCGATATTCCGGCGCAGGCGAAGGCGCACAATCCGGCATCTGCTTTGCAGGATTTCCCTTCGCTGCAAGCGGCCATCGAAGAAGAGGCTTGCTCCATGTGCTGCGTCAGCGCGGCGCGTTCCAACATCCCGGACATGCGGGTCTCGTGTGCTTGAACGGCAAAAGAAGCAGCGGCAAGCGAGATGGTTGTAACAATGATAAGCAACGCGCGAAGCATGGACAAAGAATAGAGCCTCGCCGACCCTTTGTCCATTGATGAAGCCTGCATGCCGGCCGTCCTGCTCCTAGGTTTGAGGCTTAGGTCGTGCGGGGCGGCGAAGCGCCGCCCCGACGTTGCATCACTGCGCCTGATAGGTGACGCCGTTCGGTCCCTTGCCGACAGCATATGTCTTGACCACGGACTGGCTGCCGACGTCGATCTGGGAAACGGTCCCGGCCACGATGTTGGTGACGAAGACAAAGGCTCCGTCGGCAACGACCGTCACGCCGTGAGCGCCCTTGTCCGTCTGGATGGTCTTCACGACATTCCCGCCTACGACATCGATAACCGAGACCGTCTCATCCGGCTCCGTTTCGGTTCCCTGGTTCGCGACGTAAACCAGCCGGCCATCAGGCGTGGCGTAAACCTGGATGGGCGAACGGCCGACATTGATGCGTGCGATCACCTCGCGCGACTGCGTGTCGATAACGGCGACCTTGTTTTCATCGCGCAGCGAGACATAGACCCGCTTTCCGTCAGGTGTGAAGCCGACCTGGACGGGCGCAACGCCTACCTTGATCCTGGCAACTTCCGAAAGCGCCGTTGTGTCGATAACCGAAACAGTACCGTCCTGGACATTCGCGACATAGATGGCGCTTCCATCCGGGCTCATCCGCAGGCCGTGGGGGTAGTCGCCGGTGCCGACCGTGGCGACGACCTCGCCCTTGGCAAGATCAACGACCGACAAGCTGTCGTCTTCGGAATTCGAGACGTAGGCGCGATTGCCTTGCGCGTCTGCGATCACATGCGCAGGATGCCCACCCACGGGGATCGACGCCTTCACGCCGGAGGAAATATCGGCCGCGTCGAGGACGATCAATTGGCCTGCGACAGCGGCATCACCATGTCCGTCGCCGCCATGGCCAGCCCCATTGGACGCATGAGCGTCTTCAGCTTTGCCGGCGACCGGCAGGCCCACCGCCAGCACCAAATCTTTTCCCGATACGAACTGCACGTTGTGGGGCGTGATCGGGACCGGAACGATGTCGATCTTTTCCGTGGTAAGGTCGATGCGGCTAACGGTGTTGCCAAATTCATCGGCCGTATAGACGAAGCCGGTTGCAGCAGGCTCCGCTCGGACGGTGGCGGCGAACGGAATAGCAAGCACCAGGGCCGATGCCGTCGCGAAGGCCAGCATGGCCGCACGTCTGCGAATCGCGGTTGCTGTCAGGACTGCCGCGGTGATGGAAATCGAACGGGTCGAGTGGGTCTTTAACATGGTATTCAGCTCCTCGGCTCGCAGCCTTGCGGGCTGCTCGAGCACATCTTGAGGTGAGTTTGAAAAGTGGCCCGGCGTGCGGATACCGAAGACTTCCTCGCGTGCCGCTGCCTACCGATTTCGGCAAGGTCCGTGCATGGCCCTTTCTGGCTCGCCGGCAGCCGACGATTGGAGGCTATGTCACGTCGGCGTCACGCAGAACGGCTCGTCTCCTCGGCCGTATCGTTGGGCGGCCTGGGACGCGCACGGTCGGAAGACTAAGGCATTGTGCCAGTCCTCGGGTCGGCTGGAGCACACGGACAGAACAGGCCGAAGGTGCTCAGATGACCAAGATGGATCGCGGAGGTCGCTTCTGACGACGCAACTCCGCGGATGAGGGCACGGGCGATGCAGCCGGCGAGACTGTCTCGCCGTTCAACGTGCGCCAGCTCCAGGCCGTGTTCAGCGGAGCGCAGAGGAAGCACCCGAGGCTCGACAGGCAGTGACCGCTGTCGCACGGGTGCTCGGCGCCGCGTTGGGTATCGTTGTCGCAGGGCATGCGCACGAGGAGGTCGGCACAATCCCCAGCTTGAGTCATGAGCGCCGGGATGCCCTCCCTTGAAGCAGCACGCGCTTGATGCCCGCCATCTGTGAGAAACGCCGTAAGCCCGAACGCGATGGCGAGGAAAAGGATAAACCCGCGCCGCAAGGCGGTCGCCCAATTATGCGACCTTCTGAACGCCTTGACCATTGTCACGCCGGCGGCCACCACGGCTCATCCTTCGGTTTGCTTGAATGTAGAAACTGGGGGCAAATCTAGCGCAGATCCAGAATGATCACTTTGCGCTGCATCAAACACGTAGGGATCAATGCTTGCGAGGCCGCTCACCGAAACGACCTGCGCGCCAATCTCCGCAAATGAGTGTGCTGCTCGCGCGGAGAAGCGCGCTCGACTAGATAGAATTTACCCGTGGGCTGACTGTCCGGCGCGCTATTTCGTGTTCCTGATCATTCGCCGCAGCACGTCGTCGCGACGCCAGAAGTGATGCCACAGAGCAGCGAGGGCGTGAGTGGTCGCAACGACCAGAAGCATCCAGCTCAGCAGGCTGTGCAGGGAAGCGATGCGGAACGTCACGTACATAGCGATCGTGCCTGTGATCGGCAGTGCGAGCAATAGGCCGTAGAGCACCGCATGAGTGACCCCTGCGATCATGCGCTCAAGCACCGACATGCCCTGGATCGGAGGTGGTCGGCCATATGTGAAGCGCAGAATAAGTTGACTGAGCGCCAGCGCCATAATCAGCCATCCGCTCCAGGCGTGAACCTGATGCAGGAAAAGGTCGAAGGGTTTAGGTTTCAAGAAAAGGTGCGCCATGTGCGTGCGTTGGATCGCCCAGGCCGTGGGGACCTGGATGATACACAGGATAAGGACCATCCAGTGCATCAAGCGCTGGTAGATCGAGAATGCGCCGGCCGAACGGTGCCGGCGTATCCAAATGGACAGCCGCCACGTCAACTTTCGACCTCGAAAAGGTCGCCTGCATGCGCGGCATAGTCCAGTGCGTAGCCAAGTTCACCAGCCGTCTCGGCGTGAACGTGCAAAAGCGGCTGGCCGCTGGCGATCTCGTCGCCGAGGCGGACGGCCATTTGGACGCCTGCCGCCTTCGACTCCGGCGCTCCGGCGAGCTTGGCGAGTCGGGCGATTTTGCGATTGTTGATATGGACGACGCGGCCGGCGCGCGACGCGATCAACGGATGAACCTGTGCGGCCTTCGGTGGCTCACGAAGTCCGCCTTGCGCCTCGCAGATCGCCATGAACTTCGACCAGGCACGACCGTCGACCAAGGTCGCCAACGCAAGCGCTTCACCTTTCCCCTTTGCGGCCTTTCCACCGATCTCAAGCGCGGCGCCCGCCAACAGGATCGCGCGGCGTCGCAGATCGTCCGGCGCATCCGGCGCGTTTTGAAGAACCGCCAGGACGTCGAAGGCTTCTAGACCTGGGCCGATGCCGCGCCCGACGGGTTGCGAACCGTCGGTCTGGACGCAGGTCAGGGCCAGATCGAAACGGGCAGCGACGGCGCTGAGGCGACTGGCGAGCTGATCGGCGGCCGCTTCGCTGCGCACCTTGGCGGTTGCCCCAACCGGGATGTCGATAACCACATGCGTCGAGCCAGCGGCGATTTTTTTTGAAAGGACGGAAGCGACAAGCTGTCCCTCGGTATCCACGTCGAGTTCGCGTTCGATCCGGACGAAAATGTCGTCGGCGGGGCTGAGATGCACCGCCCCGCCCCAGGCGATGCATCCGCCTTCTGCTTCCACGACGCGTCGAAGGGTTTCGATGCTGAGGTCGACAGGGGCAAGCGTTTCCATTGTGTCGGCGGTGCCGGCTGGCGAGGTAATCGCGCGCGAAGACGTCTTCGGCATGACAAGGCCATTGGCGGCCACGATCGCGACGACGATCGGCGTGGTTCGATTGCCCGGCAACCCGCCGACACAGTGCTTGTCCACAACGATCGGAGCATTCCAGCTCATCCGGTCGCCGACATCGACCATGGCGCGCGTGAGGTCAACAGTCTCGCTCTCGTCGAGAGGAAGCGCGGCACTGGCGGTCAGAAAGGCGGCGAGATGGACCTCGGTATAGCGGCCTGCGACCACGTCGCTCACGATTTCGGCAAAGGCGTGCGCGTCGAGGCGATTGCCATATATGCGACGGCGCACGCTCGTCAGAGACTCCACGGCCGGAGGATGGGTCACCGTCACATTGTCATTCTCGCTAACGCCGAGGATCTGCCAGGCTGTTTCAGAAAGACCGACTTCATCCTGAGCGAGCAATGCATCTCCTTCGACCTGAAAGAGCGTTGCCTGTACCTGTCTCGCGCCGATCGAGACGAGGACCTGGGTGCGCGCGGACAGACCCTCCGAGCGGCAGACATGGCAATCGGTGCGCATCACCACCACGGCCTGGTGCTGAGTGTGCAGCCGCAGGCGCCGCACGCGTAGCGTCGGCTGAGAAGGAACCTCGGGTTCGACGTTGTTGATCGTCATAGGTCGAAAGCCTGATTCTGGCGTGAGACGACTGCGTTCCATCCAAGCTCGCGGTCGATCCGCACGCGCAGCGCTTCGGAGGCATCGTCTTCACCATGCACGATGAACACGCGGGACGGCGGCCGACGGAAGCCGGACAGCCAGCGCATCAGCTCGTTTGCGTCGGCATGCGCCGACAGCATGGACAGGTCCGCGACCTCTGCCCGAACCGGGATCCACTGGCCATGGATTTTGATCTCGCGGGAGCCCTGCATCATAGCGCGGCCCCGCGTTCCGGCTGCCTGAAAACCCGAGAAGAGAATGGTGTTGCGGCTGTCGGGGGCAAACGCCTTGAGATGGTGCAGGACCCGTCCACCGGTGGCCATGCCGCTCGCCGAAATAACGATCTTCGGGTAGGCGCTTGCGGTGATCGCCTTGGAACCCTCAACGTCGCGCGTGTAGGTGGCGATCGAGCAAATCGCATTGCATTCCTGCGGGCTCAGCCGGTGATCGGAACGATGCGCATGCAGCAAATCCGTTGCGTCGATCGCCATGGGGCTGTCGAGATAGATGGGAATCTTTCCGAGACGGCCATTCATTCTCAGCTTCCAGAGATGGTAGAGAAGTGATTGGGCTCGCCCAACCGCGAAGGCGGGGATCACAACGGTTCCGCCCCTGGCGGTCGTGCGCTCAATGACGCTTCCCAAAGCCTCTGTGGGATCGACCTGATCGTGGATGCGATTTCCGTAGGTCGACTCGATTACGACGTAGTCGGCGTTTTCGACAGCCGTGGGGTCGGGAAGAACGGGGTCATCGTAGCGGCCGAGATCGCCCGAGAAAGCGACTCGACGCCCTGCCCATTCGATTTCCGCGATAGCCGCGCCCAAGATATGCCCGGCATGGCGGAAGGTCAGTGTCGCATTGCCTGGAAGGTGAATGGGCTTGTCGAAAGGTTCGGGCGAGAAGAATTCGAGGGAGTGCTCGGCGTCGCGGATGCCGTAGAGCGCAAGCGCAGGCTTGTGCTTCGAAAAGCCCTTTCGATTGGCGTATTCGGCATCCTTTTCCTGGAGGTGGCCGCTGTCCTTCAGGATCAGCTCGGCAACGTCGCGCGTCGCCTCGGTAGAGTAGATTCGGCCGCGGAAGCCATCTCGAACGAGCTTGGGCAAATAGCCGGAATGGTCGAGGTGGGCATGCGTCAGGACGACGGCGTCGATGCTCGATGGCGTAACCGGAAGTGCTGCCCAGTTGAGTTCGCGCAGGTTCTTCAGGCCCTGGAACAGGCCGCAATCGATCAGGATGCGCTTGTCGCCATTGGTGAGGAGATGTTTCGAGCCGGTGACGGTTCCCGCACCGCCAAGCGAAGTTAGTGTGAGCATGTTGCCCTCAATCTTGTGCTTTGGACAGATCGGCAGGAGCGCCACATCCATCGATTGCGTTGCGTTCGGCCAGGGTGAGCAGTTCATCGCGCGACCAGTCCGAGAGCCGTGCGGATGCGTCGACAAGGTGCGCCCATGAGCAGCGGTTGGCGAAAAGCATGCCGGAAACATCCAGCGTGCCGCCACGACTGATATATCCATGCGCCGCGGTCCGTTTCGGGCCGCCGTCTAGCCGTCGAAGCAGGCCGACCATCGGTTCTGGGCGGGTGTGAGTGACGATAAGGCGGGGCAGATCGGGTGGGAAAAGGCTTGCAAGCTGGTCATCGCGCGCTGTGAATTCGGCCTCGAGCGGATCGCGCGGCGCCCGAAAGCGTCCAGGCTCCGAAATCGCCGTGACGACGACCCGTCGACCATGCGCTTTCAGCCGGTGGGCGGCCTTGAGAGCTTCTTCGAGTTGATAGGCGCCGATCGTGACGAGCTGGAGTGCCGCTCCATCCGGGTCGCCGTCGATATGAGCCGCACCTATGTTGACGAAGCGCTCGGCCGCCTCGGCGTCGAGACGGTGAGGCATGTCGCGCTTGGACACGATAAGGCAAGCTACTTGGCCGCGCCCGCGATAGACCGACCGCAGCGCCGCGGCAGCGCTGTTCGCATCGACGGGAAACAGCACGCGGGACGTATCCGACATCTCGCCCAACAGGGCCTCGCCAATCGTCGGATCCTGGTGTGACTGTTCGTTCTTTGCGTTCTCCCAGGTGTGCGATGTGACGACGAGCGGCACGGAGATCCAGCCCGGCGTTTTGCCCGCTTCCCGTTGGTGGCGGGAGAAGATGATCTCCTGGCGCAGGCCGCCTAGCATCTTCATCGCGAAGGCTTCGTAACTGACGATCAGATTGATGCCGCCCTTGTTGGCGAGCGCCGCACCGGCCACGGCTTCCTCATTCAGGGCCGTGATAACCGCGCCGTCGACGGCATCGGCAACGCCAGGCTCCGACTGGTTTACGCGGTGGCGAAGCCTGTCGAGCGTTGCGCCCATATGGTTCGAGCGGAGTTCATCGGGATTGCCGACCCGCGGACGAAGGCCGGGATTGGCATCGACGACCCGGACAAACCAGCGATCTATTGCATGCATGGCGCAGTCGGAGGGGTAACCTTCCTGGGACCAGTCAGGTTCGGGCAGGTGCGGCGCTGCGGGATTACGGGATGCCAGAGGATGCTTGCTTTCGGGAACGCGGCCCTGCCTCTCATGAATGGCAATCTCGGACACGGCGTCATCAATGTCGCCCGGCGGCACGAATAGAGCCCTTGCAGCGTCGTTGAAGGCTTGACGCGCCGCTTCGTCTCGCGACGGGTTGCCCGTCAGAGGAAGATTGTGCGCGGCATTTGTGCCCGCTCCGGGGAAGCCGAATCCTTTGACAGTCTCGGCGATGACATAGGGAATGGGTGCGGGATAGCGGCGGCTGGGATCGGTCGCGAAGCGCGTGAGCTGCTCTTCCGCTGAGAGGATGGCCCAAGCGAAGGCGGCGGGGTCCCGGCCATCGATCCTCATCGGCGCGAATCCGTTGAGGCTGAGATGATCGGCAAACCAATCTGCCCCGCCTTGCTGCGCGATCTGGACGCGTTCCTCGATACGGCGGCCGTTCATGATCATCACTGGAACAACGAAGCCGGAATCCTCCGAGCGCCACCAGCGCGGCGTCCAGTCCGATCCGCGCTGTTCCTCAAACGCGCCATCGCTGAGAAAGGCGACGAGGCTTTCGCCTGTCAGTGGCGCATGGACGTACTGCACTTCCGAGAACCCGAGATAGCCGCCCTCCGAGATCGCACCGGCGGTGGTTGGGCCGGCGTGGCTGCCGATCGGCACGCCCGGCCGGCCGCTCGCGTCGATAGCGTAGGAGTAGAAATCGGCTGCGAGTTGAGACAGCCCTTTCTCGCTGCGATCATAGCGCCCGAGCTGAGCTTGCGAAACGTCGCCTGTCAGCGCGTTGACTGCATCGATCGCCGCCACGCAATGCCCCTGACCCATAAGCCACGATCGGGTTGTTGCCGAAATCGCGTTGGCAACCAGATAGCCGACGAAAGCCGGGGCCATGTTGAGCGAACCGCCGGTATGGCCCTCCGGAACGGTTTTGAAGGCGTCGGCTGGCAGAGGAGCGCCGGACAAATCGACACGCCTCGCATAGGTCATGTGGACGATGGTCCACATGGCAGCCGAGGTCAGGCGGTCGGCCGCTGCGAGCAGTCGGTAGAGCCGATCAGGTTCGATCCGTCCCGACATGGCCAGCGTTTGAATGCGCTCGATGGTTTCGTCGCTATGTCGGATCTGGCCATAGCCGTCGCGCCATGCCTTGAAGAGTTCGGGAGTCGCTGCGGCCATGCTTTCGGGATCCTTTTTTGACTGCTTGTTGAGTGCGATCTATCGACAGCGCTACCGATGTCCCCCCAACCATGGCGGTGGATCGCTGGCGGGGAATGAGTCGATGCCCGCGCGCTCCACTGCATCGAGCGGCTCCGGAGGACGGCGGTGGCGGATCTGATCCGACCCTGCCGCCGTGTCCGTCCGGAGATGCGCGGCAATAAGCGGCGCAAGCTCAATACGGTTGCTGGCGTGGACAACGGAGTCGGTCGAAACGATGCGACCGCAGAGCGGGGCAAGCTGTTGATACGAATCGCCCGCGAAGATGCCATGCACGACAGCGACGTCAGGCGGAGCCAGACCTTGCAGTCGCAACTTCCTCGCCGCTTCGATAAGAGTATGGCCTGATGAGGCGATGTCATCCACGAGTACAGGCTGACGATCGTGCCAGGCGGAGAGATCGGGAAGTTCGATTTCGACGTCGCGATCGCCGTGTCGGACTTTCCTCAGGACCGCATGTGGCGCATCGATGCGCTTCGCGATGGCCGAGACCCACTGCTCGCTTTCCTCATCAGGGCCGATAAGCAGTGAGGCCTTGACCTCCGACCCTATCCAGTCGGCAAGGAGCGGGGCCGCATGAAGCGTCGCTGTCGGAATGGAATAGATCGCCGAAAGTGTTGGATGGCGATGCAAGTGCGGGTCGACGGTAATCAGGCGATCGAAGGTTGCCGATACGAGTCTTGCGAATGTGCGGGACGTGACCGCCTCGCCCGGTCGAAAGCGCCGATCTTGCCGCATATAGGCGAGGTACGGGGCGATCAGCGTTACCTCTCTGGCGCCCAGTGATCGTACGGCGTCGGCGGCGAAGACCAGCCGCAGAAAGCCTTCATCGGGGTGAGACAGGGTGCTGACCAAAATGACCGCTTTGTCGGTCACGTCGCACAGGATGCGGAGATAGCTTTCGCCGTCGGGGAAATTCCGGGTTTCGAGGTTGCCGAGCGGCCAACCGCCCTCGCTGGCGAGGCGCTGGGCAAAGGCGTCGTTTCCCGGACGGGGAAGGATCACATGGCTCGAAGCGTGGTTCGTCGTATCCATGTGGGTCATCCGTTCCTGCGGTAGCGGCGCAGGAACTGCGCGTTGATGGCGACGATGATGGTGCTGGCCGACATGAAGACCGCAGCTACGGCCGGCGTCATCAGGAAGCCGGTCCCGAAGGTGATGCCGGCGGCCATGGGGATCGCCACGGTATTGTAGGCAGTCGCCCAGATCAGATTCTGGACCATCTTACGGTAGGTCGCGCGCGAGAGACCGAGAATGGCCGCCACATCGCGCGGATCGCTTTTGACGAGGACCACATCGGCGGATTCCACGGCGACATCCGTACCAGCGCCGATGGCGACGCCGAGATCGGCCTGGACAAGAGCTGGCGCATCGTTGACGCCATCGCCCACCATCGCCACCGAAAGGCCACGCGATTGCAATTCCTTGATCTTGTCCGACTTCTGATCGGGAAGCACCTCGGCGAAATATTCGGAGATGCCGAGTTCCCTGGATACCGATTCCGCAACGCCCTTCGCATCGCCCGTCAGCATCACCGACTTTATGCCAAGGCGATTCAGTTCGGCGATGGCTTCTCTCGATTCGCTACGCACGATGTCGGCAAGCGCGAAGAGCGCGCGCGGCGCGCCATCGCGGACAAGTACAACCACCGTCTTGCCGTCTGCTTCCAGCTCCTTGAGCTTCGGATGATCGATCGGGCTGCCTTGCCGAGCGAGATGGCCGGGGCTGACGATCCGAAGCTCCTCGCCGTCAACCTTGGCGGTAATGCCTTCGCCGGTGATATTGCTGACCTCGGTGGCCTTGGGGATCGCGATGCCGCGCTTCTTGGCTTCAGCGACGAAGCCATGTGCAATTGGGTGTTCCGACTGACTCTCCGCTGCGGCGGCGAACGCCAATTCCTGGCTTTCGTCGCCAGCGGACAGAAGGACAATATCGCTGACGCCGAAACGTCCTTCCGTCAGCGTCCCTGTCTTGTCGAAGACCGTTGCATCAAGATTGCGCGCGCGCTCGAAAGCGGCCCGGTCGCGGATCAACAGACCGTTGCTCGCGCTCAGCGATGTGCTGACGGCCACCACCAGGGGCACGGCGAGGCCGAGTGCATGCGGGCAGGCCACGACCATGACCGTCACCATGCGCTCCAGAGCGAACTCCAGGGGCGATCCGAGAACGATCCACCAGACGAAAAGCGTCCCGAAGCCGACGACGAGGGCGATATAGGTGAGCCAGGCGGCTGCCCGGTTGGCGAGGTCCTGGGTCTTGGAACGGGTCGCCTGCGCCTTCTTTACGAGGTCGATGACCTGAGACAGATAGGTCGCGTCCCCCGTCGCCGTCACCTTGATCGTCACGGCATTGGCGCCGTTGATCGCCCCGCCGATGGCTGGCGCGCCGACGGTCTTGGAAACAGGCCGCGATTCGCCTGTCAGCATCGCCTCGTTGAAGGCGGACGATCCCTCGATGATCTCGCCATCGACCGGCACCTTCGCGCCCGGCCGGACGATGACGCGGTCGCCGGGCTGGAGGGCGGAGATCGCTACTTCATGCGTCGAGCCGTCCGCATCGATCCGCGTCGCGCTGTCTGGAAGCAGGCGCACCAGTTCCTCCAGCGCGCGGGAAGCCCCCATGACGGAACGCATCTCCACCCAGTGGCCGAGCAGCATGATGGCGATGAGCGTCACCAATTCCCAATAGAAGGCTTCGCCGGGGAACCCGAAGGTGACCGCCGCCGAGAAGAAATAGGCGGCCGAGATCGCGAGCGCGATCAGCGTCATCATGCCGGGCTGGCCCTTGCGCAGCTCCGAGGTGAAGCCGGTCAGGAACGGCCAGCCGCCATAGACGTAGGCGATGGTCGAGAGGACGAAGAGCACGAGACCGTCGCCCGGAAACGACAATAGCTCGGTCAGGCCGAGCCAATGGCGGATCATCGGAGACAGAAGCAGGACGGGCGGCGTGAGAATGAGCGAAACCCAGAAGCGGCGGCGAAAGTCGGCGACCATCTCCGCATGATCGTGTCCGCCGTGCCCGGTATGTTCGGCATGGGTTGAGCCGGCTGCCGAGACGATGCTTGCGGCCGCGTGGTCGTGGTGCGGACCGTTGGCAGCCGTCCGATGATGTGCGTGGTGGTTGCCGTGTTGGCTATGCGATGAGCTCATTCGATGTTGTCCTTCACTGGCCATTGGCGATAACTCGGAATGCAGGCCATTCTTGTTCCGTGACACTGGCCAGTTCTCGGCAGGGCAGAATCTTCGGTGCAAAGGTCTTCGGTCCGACGTTCCGAATCTTTGATCCAGATTAAGTTCTTGCGGCTCGGCTGAGGCGATGGGGCCGCGCCGCCGACCGTTCTTCCCGCTTGTTCGGAAACAGGGCGCTGTGGCGAAACGCCTCTCACCCCGATGATTCAGGAGTGTCTGCCGGGTAACCTGCTTCTTCGAGAACGGCGACAAGGGCTGCCCTGTCGGCGCTCGTCTCGATCAGGACCTCGCGTTTGTCAGGATCAGTCTCGATCCGGGCCATCCCGTCGACGCTCAAAAGCGCCTTGGTCACTGATTTTGCGCAGCCGCCGCATGTCATGTTCGGGACCTGGAAGCGAAGCATAGGGACCTCCTCTGTTGTTCGCGTCCAAGGAGATTGGGGCTTCCAACGATGGTAAGGTCAACCCTTAATAAATCTTCTTGACCCTGCCATCGTTGGAAACCGCAAGCTGGATGAAGAACTGTCAAATCGAAAGGAGACGACAGATGAAGCATTCCAGCACAAACAGCGTCATCATCTATACGACACCCACTTGCCCGGACTGCCGGGCGCTCAAGACCTGGCTCAAAGAACAAGACATCACGTTCCAGGAGCGCGATCTGACCGATCCATCAGTGATGGAGGAAGCGAAAGCGCGAACCGGGGTGCGGGTCGCACCGATAACCATCGTCGGGTCGCAGATCTTCTACGGGACGTTTGCGAGCCAGAAGCCCGGACTCATGGCCGCCCTCGACTTGTCGACGCCCGCATGAGTGATATGGTCATGAACAGCAAACGAGTGGACCTGCCGCAGGCTGGAGCCAGCATCGAAGTCGCGCTAGGCCAGACGATACTCGAGGCCGCGCTTGCAAGCGGCATCGCCTATCCGCACGGCTGCCGATCCGGACGCTGCGGGTCATGTAAATCCCGCCTCAACTCCGGCGAGGTCGACCTTCGGGAGCATTCGCGTTTCGCGCTCTCCGTCGAGGAGAAAGCTGAGGGGCTGATACTCGCCTGCCGGGCAATCCCCAAAACCGACGCCACCGTTACATGGCTGGGTGGTGCGGACGAGCTGGCCAACCATCCACGTCGACGCCTCCAGTGTAGCGTTGTTGGCATTGAGGATGTCACCCACGATATCAAAATTGTCCGGGTTCGCCCGAAAGACGGTCGGCCTGCCTCCTTTACGGCCGGCCAGTTCGCGCGCGTGACATTTCCGGCCACGCCGACACGAGATTATTCGATGGCGAACCCGCCGGGCGCCGACGAGCTGGAATTTCACATTCGTCGCGTGCCGGATGGCGTGGCCTCTAACCTCATTCATTCAGTGCTCGATCTCGGGGACCCGGTCATGGTCGAGGGGCCTTTCGGCTCGTCCTTTCTGCGCGAGAAGCATGCCGGCCCAATTCTCTGTGTGGCGGGCGGATCGGGCCTCGCCCCGATCAAGTCGATCGTTGAAACCGCGCTGGCACGGGGGATGAGACAACCCATTCACGTCTATTTCGGGGTGCGGACGGAAAACGATCTGTATCTCGTCGACCACTTTGAGGGTCTCGCGTCCATCCACGGAAATCTGGCATTTACCCCTGTTCTGTCCGACCAGGCGTCGGGCACGGCTTTGCGAACCGGTTATGTCGATGCTGTGGTCGCAAAGGATCTGCCAGATCTCGACGGCTGGAAGGCATATATCGCCGGGCCGCCACCGATGGTGGAGGCCGTCATGGTGGTTGCCACCAACCGGAGGCTCCGCGTCGAGGATATGCACGCCGACGTATTCTTCACGCCCGATGAGCCGCTCGCAAGCGCTGCGGCAGGGTGAAGAACGACCGGCGTTCGGGATCGCTACAGACGATTTCCGGCGGACCGGCGGCTTGTGCGCATGAGATCGAGCGGAAGACGCCCGCCTTCAGGCGGTAACCAATGCCGGACCATCGGCCCTTGCTCCAGTATTCACCTGTCGGTCGGGATTGGTCACCGCGATAACGCGCATCCGGCTGTCGCATGGCGGACCGGCCTATGTGGTCCGCCTTCGATCATCTGATCGCGAAGAGTTTTGATCGAGCCACGCCTTCGCGATCTCCACATCCACTCCCGCGACCTCGATCAACTTATCCGGATTGAGGATTCGAAGACGCCGGTATTGAAATTGAACGATTCCCTCCTTCCGCAGGGAACTGAGGACACGGTTGACATGAACGAATGTCAGGCCCGTCGCATCGCCGATCTGTTCTTGAGTTAGGGGAAGCGCCATCTCTTCGATGCGGTTGCCGGGCCATTGCGCCCGATATCGCGTGAACAGCTCCAGCAGGAGATGGGCGACGCGCTCTCGTGCCGAGCGACGCCCGATACTCGTCAGGTGATCGAAGGCAAGATCGCGTTCGCGCGCTACAGATTGCGCGAGTCTCAAGCCGATTTCCGGGTCTTCCCGCAGGCGCGATTTCAGAACGGACATCGGAACGACGGAAACGACTACGTCCGTCAGGGCCTGCGCGCCGACGTTTGAGGGCATGTGACCGGACGAGAGCACCCCCAGCACTGCGCCTGGCAATGCGAAATGCACGATCTGTCGCCGGCCATCGGGAAGCAAGGAATATACCGCTATCCAACCGTCAAGAAGGTTGAACAAAGAACCGGTAGTGGACCCAATACCGAGGATTTCGTTGCCTGCGTCGAATTTTCGGTCGCCGGTCCTGAACCCCCGAATGAGGCGGTTTGCATCGATCGGAGGAGACACGGCGCCAAGCGAAGCAGACGTATGGGTGCCGTGACTTGAGAGCGTCAAAGCCTTCGATGATTGAGGAACAATGGCATTTTCGGCGTTTGAAGCGCCGTCTGCTGGGGGGTTGTTTGGCAGCAAGCTGCTCCAAGCGCCGTTGATCATGGCCAAATTGGCGCTTTGAAATGATCGGGCGGGCTCGGGGGAGAAAAAAGAGCGATCCAAGTTCATGTTGCACCTCCGGGGCGCGGAGCCCGTCTCGGTGGCTATCCGAACAGGCAATCAATCCTGACGTGAGGACCTGTGCGCCGACGCAGCTTTGCGCCGGGGATCAGGTGGGCGCGAACACGACAAATCTCCAGGAACCAGAGTGTTGATCCAATCTGGCGACAGGGTTTTAGCCGCGGAACGCCGCCTAGAGGATTTGATTTCGGGGTACGGGAGGGTCGCGGCCAAGAATGAACGACCGCAGGCAGGTTTGCCTTGGCGCAAATGATTTGGTGGTCCAGGAACCGATGATGGTGAGTCTGCCTTGGTAAGTGCATAGCGGTGCAAAGCACGGAGCGCAGATGGCTTTGCAGCAACTGGCGTCGGTCGGGCAGTCTTCCTGGGCCGCTGCAGAGGCCCTGAACTCGGCGTTCGCAAGCCGGATTTCGGTGCCGGACGGCGTGAAATCACCGTTATGCGCCATGGCTGGCCCGGCCTGGATCGCCAGAACGAGCATGCAGACCATCAGTGCTGCCAAATACCTGAGCATTCCTCGATTCCGCAATCGAACGGCTCGCCCTTTCAACATAGAGCGAATACCCCGATCCGGAACACATACTATATGTACAGCCACCTCAAATTGATTCAGATCAAGGTCCAGGGCGGAGGTTCGCGGCAGGGTGTCAATTCGTGTCGGGAACGCGACCAATCCGCCGGGACGAGGGTCGATGTGCTTGATCGAGGTTAAAGTGCGGCGCGCAAGGTGATGATTTCGTCACATCCAGAAACTTGTTCCAGCGGGTCACGCATGTCATCGATGGCGCTGTTGCGGGCAGATCGGAAGACCTGGGTTGCGGTTCTCGTCGCTCGCACTCGACGACGGACGATGCTGAGCCCATTCTTCGCAAAATGCGACGGAATCCTGCTGGTCGATCCGGTCACTCGCTGCCGCGACTATATGCCGAATGCCGACCGCACCAGTGAGGCGACATGCGCGATGATCGCGATCAGCAGCGCAACTAGACTCGTGTGCGGCTTCATCGCAGACGCGGACCGCGATCGGCTCGTGCTATGCGGAGTAGATGTGAGGATCGGTTCCTGCTCGTGTCCGGTCGACGATCTGGTTTGCGGATTCGAGGCGCTGCCACATGCCTAGTCCATGGGCCACAAGGGATCTGCCAAGCTCTCCTCAATAGCGCGCCGAATTGTGTCGACGGGGAGCGGCGTGTCCGTTCCCGATCAAAGCAGTGATGGCGTAGCTCCTCTGGCCACCGAAGCCCTCCACATTGATGTGCGAGAAGTCGAACCGGATCCGTCCAGGTTGGCCTTTTGGCGAACCGCGCAGGGTAGCCTCGTCGTTCCCGACACCTTAATCGAGATTAAAGACTCCCCCAGACGGCCATTGCTATCTCAACAGCAGTTGCCTCGCGGTCGGCTTACAGGCGGTGTCGCGGCACACATGCACCTGCCGAGGCCACGCGCGATACTGGAGGAGCAATATGGACCAGAACTCTGATAGGCAAACGGGCGGTAACGCTCAACGATCCAAGCTTACAGCGAGCAGCGTCGCCTTCTATGGCTTTCTCGCAATCGCCGCCTTTTACCTCATCACGGAGCATCGTGCTCACACTCTGGGCTGGTTGCCTTGGCTTCTCATTCTGGCTTGTCCGGTACTCCATATCTTCATGCATCGGAAGCATGGCGCACATGGACATAATCATCACGAAAGGCGTGCCGACCAAGATAGCCGCTGACCTCCAATGAATCAGCTTCAGATAGCGAGAGCGCAGCATGACCAACGGCACTTCGAATCGCGACATGCCAGATCCGAAACCCTTTACTCGCTGCGCGACTCGTCGTTGCACGGATACGAGCGAACGAGGGGCGACGGTGATCGACGCGGGTATCAGACAGCTTGGACCCGAACAGTGGCGCGAGCCGTTGGATTTGGCATCTCCTGAATTAAACGGCCTCGCGCCTCGTAGGAGGCTGCTGACATGGCTAGGCGACCACCTGCAATAGAGCTGCGTCACCTTAACACCTTTGTGGTCGTGGCCGAGCATGGCAGCTTCCGCAAAGCTGGGGCGGCCATCGGGCTATCGCAATCAGCGGTCAGTCGATGTATTGCTGACCTTGAGGATCAATTCGGCGCCTCGCTGTTTCACCGGCACACCTGGGGGATCTCGCTGACCCATGCAGGGCAACGGTTCCTTGGACGGGCAAGACAAATTCTCAGAAACGTTGACGACGGAGCCGAAGATATTGCTGCCATAGGGCGTTCTGAAAGCGGCTTCGTGAGGATCGGAATATTCTCATCGATTGCCTCGGGGTTTCTCGCAGAACTATTGCGTGCATATCATCGCGCGCATCCGAGGGTTCAGGTTGAACTCATCGATGGCAATCCTTCAGAGCATGTGGCGGCGATTCGCCAGTTTTCTCTTGACGTCGCCTTCCTTACCGGCACCCGCCTCTGGTCTGATTGCGACACCTCGTACTTTTGGTCTGAGCGCGTCTTTGCGGTTCTACCGGAGGATCACTCGTTAGCCGCGCGCGACGAGGTAGATTGGACCGACCTCGTTGATGAAACTTTCATCGTGAATGACGTGGCGCCCGGCCGAGAAATTCATGACTACCTGGTTCAGCGCTTGGCTGGTCTGGGGCAGCACCCCGAGATTACCGTCCATTTTGTCGGACGAGAGAACCTGCTCCCACTCGTGGCTCTGGGCCGCGGATTGACGGTCGTTAGCGAGGCGATGACTGCGGCTCAGTTCCCCGGCGTGTGCTATCGGGCAATTCTCGGGGAAATCTTGCCATTTAGCGGCGTATGGTCTCCACGTAATGACAACCCGGCCTTCCGAAGGTTGCTTAGCATGGCGCGTTCTATGGCAACGTCGTGGTCTCCGGGCTCGACAGGGTCAAACGCGGAATAGCGCGCCCTCTCCCGAGCCTGTGTAAGATGCAGGGATTGGTCGGGCGGCTCAAGAAGCCGCCCGACAGGCGTTACTTGCCACGATCGGCGAGCCATTTCTTCATCATCGCGATCTCGCCTTCCTGGGCTTTGATCACGTCTTCTGCGAGCTTGCGGACCTCAGGGTCGCGACCGTACTCGAGAACGACCTTTGCCATGTCGATAGCGCCCTGATGATGGGGAATCATGCCGCGCATGAAGTCAACATCGGCATCGCCTGAATAGTCCATCAGCATGTTCTTCTGCATGCTTTCCATGACGGCCATGTAAGCCTTGGTCGAGAGTTCGTCCGCGGCGGACATGTCCATGCCCTGCATGTTCATGCCGGGCATATTGTGTCCCTGCATAGCGCCATTGTTATCCATCTGGGTTTGAGCAAGTGCCAGGCCCACGCTGATGGCGATTGCGCCACCTATGAAAATCGGGGTTAGCCTGTTCATCGTTTCATCCTCATCAGGTCGCGGCCGCAGGATAGCCGGCTTCTTCCAGAACGCGTTCGATATCGGCGATGGTCGCCGCCGTCTCGACCTTGACCGTGCGAGCGGCGGGGTCCGGCTTGACCGTAGCGTTCGGGTCGACGGACTGGATCGCCTTTGTCACCGACTTGGCGCAGCCGCCGCAGGTCATGTTTTCGATCTTGAGCAGCATGAGAAATCTCCTTTGTTCGGCTCTCATGCTGAACAAGATGGGCCTTCCAACGATGGTAAGGTCAAGGGTCACATGCAAGGATTTATTCTATTGACCTTCCTATCGTTGGAAGCCTGATCCTCCTCCAGAATTTGATTCTTCGAATAAGAAAGGAAGAGGCGATGAATGCCCCCGTCCGCACCAATGAGATGTCTGAAGCTATATCGCTGCCGATAGAGGGCATGACCTGCGCGTCGTGCGTTGGCCGAGTCGAACGAGCCCTGAAGGCTGTTCCCGGTGTCGAGGCCGCATCGGTCAATCTGGCTACGGAACGCGCGAATGTCACCACCAGATCATATGTTGACAAGGCAATTCTGATCGAGGCGATCGAGAAGGTCGGCTATTCGGTGCCGTCCCAGGCCGCAGGGCCGACCGGCCTCGTAGAGCTGTCGATCCAAGGCATGACATGCGCGTCGTGTGTCGGGCGGGTCGAGCGCGCCTTGAAGGCTGTTTCAGGGGTTACCGAGGCAGTGGTCAATCTGGCCACGGAACGGGCCACGGTGCGCGGCGGCGCCAACACGGCTGAGTTGATCGCCGCCATCGCAGATGCTGGCTACGAAGCCGAGGTAGTGCGCGCAAATGCCGGCCCTGACCACGAGGATGCAAATGCCGAGCAAGCGGAGAGAAAGGAAGCGGAGCGGCGCGAACTGGCCCGTGATTTCACGATGGCTGCGGTGCTTACAGCTCCAGTCTTTCTCATGGAAATGGGATCCCATGTCATCCCAGGCGGTCATGCATTGATCGAATCGACAATCGGCATGCAGTGGAGCTGGTACATCCAGTTCGTGCTGACGACCCTCGTGCTCTTCGTTCCGGGCATTCGCTTCTATGACAAGGGAATTCCAGCCCTCTGGCGGATGGCGCCCGACATGAATTCACTGGTGGCGGTCGGTTCGCTTGCTGCCTACGGCTACTCCTTGGTTGCAACCTTCGCACCGGGCTTCCTCCCGCCTGGAACGATCAACGTTTATTTCGAAGCTGCGGCAGTCATAGTCACTCTCATCCTGCTTGGCCGCTTGCTGGAAGCCCGTGCCAAAGGGCGCACGTCCGAGGCGATCAAGCGGCTGGTCGGCCTTCAGGCAAAGACTGCGCGGGTTCGCAGGGATGGCAAGACGGTCGACTTGCCGATCGGTTCGGTGACTCCCGACGACATCGTTGAGGTTCGCCCCGGCGAACGCATTCCCGTCGATGGTGAAGTGGTCGAAGGTGATAGCTATGTCGATGAGTCGATGATTACCGGAGAACCTGTTCCGGTCTCGAAGGCGATCGGTAGCGTGGTCGTGGGCGGCACTGTCAACCAGAAGGGCGCCTTCGCTTTCCGGGCGACGGCGGTCGGCGGGGATACGGTTCTGTCGCAGATCATCCGTATGGTGGAGGAGGCACAGGGTTCCAAACTTCCCATCCAGGCGCTGGTCGACAAGGTAACCATGTGGTTTGTGCCAGCGGTCTTTGTGGTAGCGGCGTTCACCTTTGCTTCCTGGCTGTATTTCGGGCCGTCGCCCGCCCTCACCTTCGCGCTGGTCAACGCTGTCGCCGTCCTGATCATCGCCTGCCCCTGCGCCATGGGTCTGGCTACGCCGACGTCCATCATGGTCGGCACAGGCCGCGGTGCGGAGCTGGGGGTCCTCTTTCGCAAAGGCGAGGCGCTCCAGTTGCTGAAAGACGCCAGTGTGGTCGCCGTGGACAAGACGGGTACGCTAACCGAAGGAAAGCCGGCCTTGACCGATCTGGAACTTGCCGCAGGCTTCGACCGACCCGAGGTTCTGGGTACGGTGGCTGCTGTCGAGGCGAAATCGGAACATCCAATCGCGCGGGCGATCGTGGATGCGGCCGCTGCGGAAGGCGTTCGGATGCCGGCGGTGTCTGACTTTGAATCGGTAACAGGCTTCGGTGTGAAAGCTTTGGTCGAGGGTCGGCGCGTCGAAATCGGCGCTGATCGATACATGGTCGAGCTCGGTCATGACGTTGCGCAGTTTAGCGAGACGGCCGAACGTCTCGGTAACGAGGGTAAGTCGCCGCTCTATGCTGCGATAGAGGGAAAGATCGCGGCGATCATCGCAGTGGCCGACCCGATCAAGGAGACCACGCCCGCCGCAATCAAGGCGTTGCACGGTCTTGGCCTGAAGGTTGCGATGATCACCGGGGACAACATGCGCACCGCCAAGGCCATCGCCGCTCAACTCGGGATCGATGACGTGGCGGCGGAGGTGTTGCCGGACGGCAAGGTTGATGCGGTTCGCCGTCTCAAGGAACAATATGGCAAGGTGGCCTTCGTCGGCGACGGAATCAACGACGCCCCGGCCTTGGCGGAGGCGGATGTAGGTCTCGCCATTGGGACGGGCACGGACATAGCAATCGAAGCCGCCGACGTCGTACTGATGTCAGGCAGCCTGCAAGGCGTGCCCAACGCGATAGCGTTGTCGAAGGCGACAATCGGCAACATTCGACAGAACCTATTCTGGGCATTCGCTTACAATACGGCGCTCATCCCTGTGGCGGCGGGCGCGCTTTTCCCCGGATTCGGTATCCTTCTCTCGCCCGTGTTCGCGGCGGGCGCGATGGCCTTGTCGAGTGTGTTCGTGCTGGGCAATGCCCTGCGGCTTCGTCGCTTTCGGGCTGCTCATTAATAAAGGGTGACGCCGCCTGCCAAGGACGGTGTCCACTACGAAGGGAAATCGCTCATGAACATTGGACAAGCATCCAGAGCATCCGGCGTTTCGGCCAAGATGATCCGCTACTACGAGCAGACCGGCTTGATACCACGGGCAGATCGTACAGGGTCCGGCTATCGGGACTACTCAGATACAGACGTGCATATGCTGCGTTTCATCCGTCGCGCACGCGACCTTGGCTTCTCCGTCGCTGAGATCAACGGACTTCTGGAACTGTGGCGGGACGAGTCGCGCCAGAGTGCGGAGGTCAAGCGGTTGGCCGAGGGTCATATCGCGGAACTTGAGAGAAAGATCCAAGCCTTGCAGGAAATGGCACAAACACTGAAGATGTTGGTTAACGCCTGCCGTGGCGACCATCGCCCTCACTGTCCAATTCTTATGCGCCTGGAGACCGATGAGGAGGACGAGGATGTGTCGATTAGACCGCGCAAAGGCGCAGTCGCTGGCATTTCCGAATGAGTGCCGCTTTTGGGCGGCACTCGCTTGCGGGTTAATAGAACCGTTGCCTGACGCCGAGGGCGGTGTTGGTCCGTGCAATGGAAAACTCGGCATTCTGTGTCAGGCCAGACAATGCGCGAATGGCGTCGATCGTATCAGGAATAACGATCGCTTGATTGTCCACCATGTAGGCGTAGAAGAGCTCATCCCGCTCGGTGCGCAGCATGTCCTCCCATAGCGCGACTTCATATAGGTTGCCGAACGGCCTATGGAGGTCAGCCATCAGTTCCTTGATCGTGTTGATAGCGGTGAGGCCGTCGGCCGTTCGTACCAGAGCTATCCGGGACGACGCGCGGAATGCGTCAAGGACTTCCTCCTTCTCCGCATTTCGCGTGAGCTGCACCGACCAGTAGTGCAGATGTGCAATTGTCTCCGGCACCTTCACGGCCATGGTCACGACATCCAGATCCGGGTCGACTTTCTGGGCATCTGGACCCTGATGGCTAGGTATCTCGGGCTCGGGAACGAGCGTATTCATTATGCCGCCAAGGTGGCTTTCCCAAGGGTCCGTTGCCCGTCTCAGCAAGGTGCCGCGAGCGCGCTTCAGCAGACCTGCCTGCTTCAGAGCGGTCAGCGTTCGGACGATAGACGTGGTGTTGCACGACACGACGCGGGTCGCATCACGTCCGACCGCACTGGCGAAGGAGCTTTCGGCGACAAAGGAATGGCCTGTGACCGAATGCTTTTCGCCGCCATGGACAATGAACTTGATGCGGCGAGATTTGTAACGCTCGACGTTTGCTGCGGCGACGTGCTTCGGAGTGCAATCGACAACGATGTCGGCTTTGTCAAGGAGATGATCGAGCGTGCCAGAAACCTCAAACCCCGCGTCCTTCAGGCTGAGAACAGCTTCTTCCGAGGCACCGTACAGGGTGACGTCCTTTTGGCTGAGGGTTCGCAAACGCCAGTCGCCGACGACATCGCACACACCTGCGAGCTCCATGTCCTCTTGTCGAAGCACCGCGTCCACGACACGTTTGCCAATAACGCCGAAACCGTTCACCGCGACGCGAACAGAAGTTCTATGTGTCATTTTGCTCTACCTTTTTCGTGATCTAGCGCCGTCGCGTCCTTCAGCAATGGCGGAAGGTGGATAGGTCAGGCCGGCAATTAGGGGCGTGCTTTATCGGCCGGCGGGCCAAGAAAGCGAGGGATGAAGCCGGGGACATCCCGCATGTACCGCTCATATTCGCCGCCATGCTCCGCAATTGCCTGCCGCTCCTCAAAACGAGCGAGGCGCCAGTACATGACGACCAGGAAAGGAAACATTCCCAGGGTCAGCAGTGTGGGCCATTGCAGGAGAAAGCCGAACAGGACGAGCACGAAGCCGGCGTACTGCGGATGACGAATCCAAGCATATGGCCCGCTCGTGGCAAGTATCCGAGTGCGCTGAGCTTCATACAGCACCTTCCAGGCGGCCGAGATGAGAACGAATCCCCCGCCGATGAAGACAAAGCTCGCTATGTGGAACGGTCCGAAATGTGGATTGGAGCGCCAGCCAAAAAGTTCTTCCAGAAGATGCCCGGCATCGTGCGAGAACCAATCGATGCCGGGATAGCGCGACTGCAGCCAGCCCGAGACGAGAAATATCGTCAAGGGAAACCCGTACATCTCGGCGAATAGCGCGACGATGAAGGCGCTAAAGGCCCCGAACGATCGCCAATCGCGGGTTGTCGAGGGTTTGAAGAATGAAAATGCGAAGAAAATGAAGACCGCTGAGTTGAGAATTACCAATGACCAAAGGCCGTATGCAGGAACCTCGCTATCCATGGTGCAGTCTCCGGGGGTGATGCGTATAGATGTGGCGTCCAGGCGATTTGCTGTTGATCCCAGCATGCGCTGCCGAGCACCGTGAATCTTTGATGTGGATTAAGTTCTGGCTCGGCCCCAAAGCTCCCGTCCGTGATCTCGTATGCGTGGGCACGCGCTGCTGGTGGTCAAGAGTTCGAGACAGAAGTTGCACGCCCTTCGGAACCGACCAGCGTTTCGAGAGTTCAGTACCCATACCATGTAGGGGTATTGGCATGTGCGACAAAGACAGGAGCAGTATTCTGACCTCTCTTAACCGAATTGCCGGACAGGTCCGCGGCGTCGGTCAGATGGTGGAGGATGAGCGCTATTGCATCGAAATCCTTCATCAGCTTCATGCAGTAAAAGCCGCTCTCTCGAAGGTCGAAACTCAAGTGCTGAAGGCCCATGCGGCTTTTTGCGTTGAAGAAGCGATCATCTCGGGCAATGCGGAGGTTCAGCGACGAAAGTTTGATGAATTGGTCGACGTTTTCGCGAAGGCCAAGCTCTAGGCGTGCAAGCGATGTACGGGTTCGGAGGTGGCGTCGCCTTAACCGCCTGTTTTAGCCGACTTGATATTCGGATTGTCATGACCGAATTCCCTGCCGCCCACTTCAGACGCCACCGCTTTCCTGCCGAGATCATCACCCATGCGGTCTGGCTGTATTTCCGATTTCCGCTCAGTTTACGCGACGTCGAAGATCTGTTGGCCGAGCGCGGCATCAACGTCTCATTCCAGACCGTCTCGGAATGGGCGGCGAAATTTGGCTTGAAGTTCGCCAATCAGCTCCGACGCCGCTCACGAGGCCAGTTTGCCGACAAGTGGCAGCTCGATGAGATGGTGGTGACGATCAAGGGAAAGAAATACTGGCTGTGGCGCGCCGTCGATGCCAACGGCTACGTTCTCGACGCCCTCTTGCAAAGCCGAAGGAACAAGGCAGCAGCCTTGCGTCTGATGCGCAAACTGCTCAAGGGTCAAGGCATCGCCCCGCGCGTGATGCTGACCGACAAGCTGCGTTCCTATTCGGCTGCGAAGGCGGATTTGATGCCGAAGGTCGAACATCGCTCGCACAAGGGATTGAACAACCAGGCTGAAAATTCCCATCTTGCTGTGCGACGACGAGAGCGGCGCATGATGCGCTTCAAGTCCGCGCGGCAATGTCAGCGTTTCGTCTCCACTCACGGCCAGATCGCCAATCTCTTCCTTCTTCACCGCAAAGACTTGACCGCCGCAGACCATCGCCAGCTTCGCACTCACGCCATCTCGACCTGGCGGGAAATCGCTTTGTCGATTGATGCGTGAAGTTCAGGTCGAAGAGACTACCGCATCCCAAACTCGGTTAAGGCGACGCCACC
>CAACXH010000323.1_pt1 | contig 43318 bp, 44 predicted proteins | sample 2275881 | NCBI WGS metagenome assembly CAACXH01 (sample SAMEA5312483, study PRJEB27640) | indoor metagenome | biome: indoor environment; feature: controlled; material: polymer antistatic dissipative epoxy resin | place: Italy | collected 2014-05-27 | reverse complement strand
CTATAATACAGGCTCTCGGCGATCCCTTCGCGGCGGCAAATCGCGGCGATGCTGTCTTCGCCACGCAGACCTTCCAGCACAATACGGATCTTCTCCTCCGACGAATGGTGCTTGCGCGTCGCGCGGCGGATGTCCTTGATTGTCTTCTCGGCCGCCGATGTCTGCGGCCCGGTTTTCTGTCTCATCTTCGCTTCCTTTGATAGAGCTACGATGAGCCGAAAATCCTCTCTTCCCAATTAAAACACTTCTGTCTCAAAGGCGCTGATCCGGGACACCAGATCGAAAGGCTTGACCAGATAGTCGTCGGCGCCGTCATCGAGCCCGGCCACCCGGTCGGTCAGTTCGCCGCGGGCGCTTAACACGATGATCGGGACGCCCGGAGTGTTGACCCGCAGTTGCGGAATGAGGCTCAGGCCGTCGCCATCGGGCAGCGTGCGATCGAGCAGAACGAGTTCGTGCACTCGCGACCGTGATGCTTCACTGGCGAGCGACAGGCTCGTTACCCAATCAACCACGAAACGGTCGCGTTCGAGCGCGCTACGTAAGGCTTTGGCGAACTCGACCTCGTCTTCAATGAGAAGTATCCTCATGATGGCGCTCCCGCAACGCGGGAAGGCGCGCCTGAATCAGTGACGTGAAACCTCTTGCCGGCGAGCTGTAATGCCCCAATACCGGTACGCCTCATTTTCCCTGGCGGGTTCATGTCTGAAATCTCACAGGAGCATTCGCAGAAATCCGGATCATCAGAGCGGCTTTTGCACGGGTTGAAGGAGCAGCCGGTTGCTGCCCGACATGATGTCCCCATGAACCTGCTCAGACAGGCGCTCGGCATCGCGCCGACGAATGTCGATTGTGGCATCTTCAATATCGGCTTCCCCGTAGCCCAATGCCCGCAAACCTTCGGCTCCCAATAGGTAAGCGGATTCGACCGTTTCGCGAATCTGGTAATCGACACCGGCGCGGATCAGATCTATCGCGTGGTCACGATCGTAGCTGCGGACAAGAAGCTTTGCTTGGGTGAACTCGTGTTGCGCCAGTTCCACGATCTTCAGCGCGGCCTTCGGATCGTCTACGCAGATCATGATTGCGTCGGCTTCCCCCGCACCGGAGTGTCGCAGTGTGTCGAGCCGGGTTCCGTCGCCGAAGAAGACTTTGAACCCATACCGTCCGGCATCGCGGATGCGGTCAGGGTCCCTGTCGATGACAGAAAGCTCGACGCCCTGCGATAGAGGTATTTGTGACGCGATCTGACCGAAGCGTCCGAACCCGATGACAAGGACCCGCCCCTTGAGATCACGGGCGTGATCGACGCCATCCATCGACTCTTCCGTACGAAGCAGAAGGTCGGTCGCTATTGTGAGCAGCGGGGTCAGCACCATGGACAGGATCACGACAGTGGCAAACAACGCGTTTTCCCGAGTGTCGATCACACCGCCTGAGCTTGCTGCCGCATAAAGGACGAAGGCAAATTCGCCACCCTGAAGGAACATGGATGTGCGATGCAGGGCCTGGTGGTTTGAGCCACCGAACAGACGCGCGACCGCATAGACCACGGCGCCCTTCGCGACCGTGAACGTGCCCAGAAGGGCCAGCAGCAGCGGCCATTCGTCCGCGACGATCGAAAGGTTCAGCGACATACCGACCGCAAGAAAGAAAAGTCCCATCAGCAAGCCGCGAAACGGCTCGATATCGCTTTCGATCTGGTGCCGGTAGCTCGAACTCGAGAGCATCACTCCGGCAATGAACGCACCCATCGCCATCGACAATCCGGCCGCATCCATCAGCAATGCTGCACCGAGTACGACGAGCAGCGCGCCTGCCGTCAGTACTTCGCGGGTGTGTGTGCGGGCCAGCAATGCGAAGAACGGATTAAGACCCCAGCGGGATACGCCGAGAAGCGCGAGCAGCGCCGCAACGGCCACGAAGGCATCAGTCCATTCTGCCTCTCCATGTGAGAGTGGTGAGAGAAACGCGACCACCGCCAGCAGCGGTACGATCATCAGATCCTCAAATAACAGGATAGCGACTGACTTCTGTCCTTCAGCGGTCGAAATCTCCCCGCGATCCTGCAGTACTGACATGATGACGGCAGTTGAGGACAAGACAAAGCCCGCTCCTGCGATGAAAGCGACGGTCGCGGAAAGGCCAAGGAGCAACGCACCTGTCAGCGTAAGGACGGCTGTGGCTGCGAAAACCTGAGCGAGGCCCAGCCCGAAAATCTGGGTCCGCATCGCCCATAACTTCTTCGGGCGCAGTTCCAGTCCTATCACGAACAGGAACATGACCACTCCAAGCTCTGAAAAGTGGAGGATGGACTGGGCGTCTGTGAAGAGGCCCAAAACCGATGGCCCGACAAGAACGCCAGCGGCGAAGTAGCCGAGTACCGATCCCAGCCCCAGCCGGCGGAACAACGGCACAGCGATGACAGCTGCTCCCATCAGGACAACTGCCGGTCCAATCGTTTGCCCCAGGCTTACCTCAGCCATCTATGTGCCTTTCCTGCTTTGCGTTGTTCATGATCGAAGGGCGACGGGGCGGCCGACGATAAGCCGTCGCCCGTGATTTATATTGGGAAGCGGCACCCGGCAGGGTGCCTGCCCCCCATTGCTCATGCCTTTTCACGGCCTTCGATAAACGCCAGCAGATCGGCATTGATCAGCTCGGGATGCGTGGCGAACAGCCCGTGGGACAGGCCGGGATAGGTCTTCAGCGTACCGTTCGGCAGCAGGTCGATCGCCTTGCGAGCCGAAGCGTCGATCGGGACCACCTGATCGTCTTCGCCGTGCATCAGCAAAACCGGCTGCGAAACGGCCTTCAGGTCTTCGGTGAAGTCCGTCTCCGAGAAGGCGGCGATGCAGTCGTAGTGGGCCTTTGCGCCGCCCATCATGCCCTGCCGCCACCAGTTGCGGATCAGTCCTTCGCTAACTTCGGCGCCTTCGCGGTTGAAGCCGTAAAAGGGGCCGGTTGGGACATCGAGGAAGAACTGCGCGCGATTGCGCAGTAGCGCTTCGCGAAATCCATCGAACACCTGCATCGGCAGGCCACCGGGATAACGCGGCGTCGCCAGCATGATCGGCGGCACCGCGCCGATCAGAACGGCCTTCGACACACGACCCGGCTCGCTGCGAGCGACATAACGGATCACCTCGCCGCCGCCGGTCGAGTGGCCGACGTGAACCGCTTCTTTCAGATCGAGCTCCCGGACGAGCTCCGCGACGTCGGACGCGTATGTGGCCATCTCGTTTCCTGTATCGGTCTGGTCGGAGCGACCATGGCCGCGCCGGTCATGCGCGATGACGCGGTAGCCCTTGCCGAGGAAGAACAGCATCTGGTTGTCCCAGTCGTCCGCGCTGAGCGGCCAGCCATGATGGAACATGATGGGCTGCGCGTCTTTCGAACCCCAGTCCTTGTAGAAGATCCGGGTGCCGTCCTGCATTGTAATCGTCGTCATGGTTTCTTTGCTTTCCTTAGGTTTTCGGATGGGAAGACCGGGTTGTCACATCCCGATGGTGAGTAATCGTCGTTGAAGCCTTCTCTGGTTGATCATCGGCACGCGGATGTTCTTGTCGCTTCATTGGATCAACCCAGGCCGACGAGCTGCAGGCGCAGCGTCCGGACCGGTAGAGCATCTCCTCGGTGTCGTGGCATAAGCCCGTCGTTCAGTTGCAGGCTGTAAGCCGTCGTTTGTCGCGACAGGCCAATTCGAAACATGAGCAGCGTGCGAGTGAAGGCCGTCATGTCCCTGCACTCCAAACAGGCGCATTTCGCTCGAAGGCTTCGATCAGCAACTCTGAAAGGACGCGCACCTTTTGTACCGGATGCGGACTGGGCGGGCGCACGACGTGGACATTGCCGACGGGCAGTGGATATGCGGTCATGACCGGTACGAGCGCGCCGGAAGCAAGATAATGTCGCGTGACACAGTCTGGGAGCCATGCGAGGCCAAGCCCGGCCGCGGCTGCATTGGCAAGTGCCATTCCGTTTTCGGTTTTGAACCGTCCCTGTGGCTGCACGGTGACGATTTTGTCTCCATCCATGAACCGCCACGCTTCAGCTCCCACCAAAGCCTGATGAGAGCTGATCTCATCCGGTTTTTCCGGTGAGCCGTGCATCTTGATATAGTCAGGGCTTGCGACCAACTGCCCATAGATCTGACCAACTCGCCTCGCGATCAGGTTTGAATCACGCAGTGCGCCGACCCGGATCGCACAGTCAAATCCCTCTGCGATCAAATCCACGAAGCGATCACTGTAGTCGGCCTGTATTTGCAGCTTTGGATAAAGCCATGCCATCCGGGAAAGCACGGGCGCAAAATGCACCGGCCCCGATGTCAGTGGCACGGCGACCCGCAAGCGCCCGCGAAGATCACCGACTGGCAATATCTCGTCTTTCGCCGCATCGATTTCGGCGCAAACCTTCGCCGCATGTTCCCGAAATACAACCCCGGCCTCCGTCAGTGCGGCACCGCGGGTCGTTCGCGCAAGAAGCTGGATACCCAGGGCGTCCTCAAGCCGGAAAAGGCGGCGACTGACCATTGATTTCGATATCCCGAGCCGCCGGGCCGCGGGAGAAACGCCGCAGGCATCGGCGACTTCGACGAATGTCCGCAGATCCTCGATATCCATATGGCCACCCCGCTTCGATTCCGTTTCCCGATCAGATCTTTCCCGCAGCCCTTACAATTGGCGCGACCTCGGTGCCGAGAAGCTCGATCGAGCGTTTCATTGCCGCCGTTTCCAGAGAGGCGGTGCTCATCTGAAAGGTGATGCGCGATAGACCGCCCAGCGCCTTGCTGGCCTTGATCATCTTCTCGGCAACCGTCGCCGGGGCGCCGATCAGGAAGGCGCCTTGGGGGGCCGCCATGTCTTCGAACTGCTGACGCGTCGGGGGCGACCAGCCGCGTTCGCGTCCGACCTTGGTCGTCAGATGCGCCCAGCCCGGGAAGAAGGCGTCCCTTGCCGCCGCGTCGGTATCGCCGACGAAGCCCATGACATGAACACCCACCTTGAGCTTCTCGGGATCGTGTCCCGCGCGTATGCCGGCCTCGCGATAGAGATCGACGAGCGGGCGAAACCGTTCAAACGTTCCTCCAATGATCGCCACCATCAGCGGGAGGCCGAGCGCACCGGCGCGCGCGAAGGACTGCGGTGTGCCGCCAACGCCGACCCATAATGGCAGTCGCGGCTGGTGTGGTCTCGGAAAGACCCCATGGCCGTTCAACGCCGGGCGGAATTGGCCTTCCCAGACGGGATTGCTTGTCTCGCCAAGCTTCAGGAACAGGTCGAGCTTCTCGGCGAAGAGTTCGTCATATGCCCGTGTGTCCAGGCCGAAGAGCGGAAAGGCCTCGCCGAACGAACCACGACCGACGACAAGCTCGGTGCGCCCTCTGGAAATCAGGTCGAGGGTCGCGAACTCCTGGAAGAGTCTTACAGGATCGGCGGCGCTCAATACCGTTACCGCGCTCGTCAATCGAATCTGGCTGGTGCGCGCCGCTGCTGCCGCAAGTATGATTGCCGGTGCGGAATCGAGAAATTCGGCGCGATGATGTTCGCCGATGCCGAATACGTCGAGCCCGACCCTGTCGGCGACCTCTACTTCCTCAAGAAGATCGGCCATGCGGTCGGTCGCCGAAGGGAGCTTTCCCGTCGTCGGATCAGGAAGGATCGCGGCAAAACTGTCGATACCAATTTCCATGAAGGCTCCTTCGAAACTCTTTGGTTGATGGGGTGGCCGCGAGGGAAGGGCGCTGCTCAACCGCTCCGGCACCCAATATCTCTCACCGGAATAGCCGTCGCCTTTGCGACCGTCAGTGCCGTTTCACAATGGCCTGCGGCATCGATGTAAACTCCGCCTCGCTGTCAACCGGCGTTGATGAATGCAACGGGGAGGGCGCTTGCGGTTACGCGCCCTTCCCCTTCCCGATAGCCGGTTCGGATCAGGCGGTTTTGCCCGGCACAGGCGTATTGAGAAGCTGCTGCTCCCAGAGGTAGGCGATGCCGCTGCCGGCGAAGTGCTGGATGAGTATCTCGGTCAGCTGCTCGACATGCCCGGTGCGCGCCCAATCGCGTTGCCATTCGCCAGCGAGCGCCATCACGGTCATCGGGTTCGCGCCGGCGGCGATCATGCGCTGGATGGCAACTTCGTGAGACTCCTTCGAAATCCCACCCGATGCATCGGTGATCACGGTCACGTCCCAGCCTTCGCCGGCTGCCTGGATGACGGGCATCGCCACGCAGACCTCGGTCCACAAGCCGGCGATGATCAGCTGCTTGCGGCCGGTCGCCTTGACGAGGTTCACCACATTCTCGTCCTGCCAGGTGTTCACCCAGGTGCGATCGATGACTTCCTGGCCGGGAAACACGTCGGTGATCTGCTTGAAGAGAAGTCCGCCGCGCCCCGCGATCACGCTGGTCAGAATGGTTGGAACATCGAAGGCTTTTGCCAGCTTCGCCAGCGCGGTCGTGCTGTTGACCACAGCTTGCGGGTCGTGGCTGTTGAGATTTGCGAGCTGATAGGGCTGGTGATCGATCAGAACGAGAACGGAATCTTCGGGTCGTAGAAGCGAATCAAGGCCGTTACGAAAGGTCATGGAAGCATCCTTTGCTGATGTTGAGGCGTGGGGAAGTCGGCAGGCGCGCACTGCCTCTGAGGGCGCCTTGATGGACAGTGTCATTTTCATTTATGATGCGGTAGCGCCCGATCCCGTGAAGCTGTGTCGCGAAACGAGGAACGCTAGGGCCGGCCCCGTTCCTTCTATTTGTGATACGGTCGGAGCGATTCGAGCACTCGTCTTTCGTGAATACAGGAACGTTGATTTGGACATCGAAGACCTGCGGACCTTCGTGGAAGTTGCCGATACTGGCGGGGTTTCTCCAGCCGCGCGGCGGCTCGGCATTTCCAAGTCGATGGTCAGCCGGCGACTTATTCGGCTTGAAAAGGATTTGGGTGTGCAGTTGCTCGCCCGCACGACGCGCGGCGCCGCCCTTACGGAGGCTGGGATCACCTTCCGGGAACACGCTGCAAAAGCCTGCGCCGAGATCGACATTGCCAAGGAGACGATATTGCCCGCCGGCGACCTTCGCGGTCGACTAAGAATAGCAGCTCCGCTCACATTCGGTCCAACGCACTTCGCCCCTGTGCTCGCATCTCTGGCGCAGCGCCATCCGGAGTTACAGGTTCACGCCAGCTATACCGATCGGTTCGTTGACCTGATTGCAGAAGGGTTCGACTGCGCGATAAGAGTTGGCCATCTTGCCGACTCGAATATGCTTGCAAGACGCGTCGGCTGGACGACGGCCAAATATGTTGCAACACCGGACTACATCAAAAAGCACGGTTCACCCGAAACGCCAGAGGAATTCCTCACGCATGAGGTTGTCATGCAGGGAACTGAAACCTGGCTGGCGATGGATGGGGATAAGATCATTACGCTGAAGCCCCAGGGCCGATTCAAAGCCGACAATGCCGTGGCTCTTGTGGCTGCAGCACTTGCGGGAATTGGCCTTGCCGGTGTCCCTGACGAATTAATTAAGGAGCATCTGGCTTCCGGCGCGTTGGTCCCGGTCATGACGCACTATCCGCCGCCCAAATTGGGCATCTATGTGATCCGGCCGCCGGGGCAGCACCCCGCACGCAAGATACGGGTGCTCACCGAGATGCTGGTCGAGTGTTTTGAAGACTTTTCGACACACCTTGAAAACTAAGGCCCGAATGACGCGGAGCCGCGTGCGGATTCATGACAATCGTGGAGCGCGTGTTGGAAACGTCTCATAATTGAACGGCTGAATGTCGTCCACCACGTTCAATCTCTATGTCCCGGGCCTGACGTGAGCCGACGTCTACACACGATTTCTCACCGGTCCGCCAATTATGTCAATTAGCGTCAAGAGGGACAATGCTGCCGCCTTCCGCGTGCAACCGGGAGAGATAGGTGGCGTGATCGAGAACCTGAAAAGGAAAATACAGCCCTGCCGGGGTCGGCCTATTACCGTCCAGCCCGATCAGTCGTTCAAGGATCATGCTGACGCCTAGTGCAGTCAAGGGCGCAGCGCCGCCCGGGTGAAACACTGCATAACGGTTGTAAAGCGGCTGTCCGTCGTGACCCTCACCAGCCAGTTCGATGATGATCTCCGTCGACTTGGGTTCGCCGCGGCGACGGGACGTACTCACGCCGGTCGCGATGTTGAACTGTACATTCGGCGCCCCGGTTGCTGCCGCCAGGCCGGCAACATCGATAGACGAAAAGCCTGTCGCAGTTGTTCTGGTACCATCGATTGCATGGAACTCGGCCTTGGCGTCTTCTTCACTACGCCAGATATAGCTGCCGTCACGACGGGTGAGGGCGGCGGGCATCATCCGGTTCAGCCGCTCAAAATCCTCGGCGACGGCTGGACCGCCACCATCCTGCTCATCGACAAGGGCACCGATCCTGATTTCGTGAAGTCGGGCAAATGGTTTGGCGCATGTGAGGGTAGCAACGGTTGTGGCGCCGACCAGCCATTCATAGCCAAGGACGACTGCCGCGGCGTCTGGCGCGTGCATATAGGTCGCAACTTCGGGAGCAATTTCATAGACGCCTGAAGAAATCCCCAGATGTGGTACCCTGCGGCTTTGAGCGAAGCGCAGGCTAGCCAATCGTTCGTCAGTGTAAAAAATCGCAACGGCACTTATCTGGCGATCACCGAGACCGAGATCGTCAGCATGCGTGTCGATCAAGACGCCCTCTGCTCGCCCGATCTCACCAGCGGCGCTGCGGCTTTTGAGCAGATCGCGCCCACCGATCAATAAAGGAACATCCGGGTAAACGGAGCGAAGCGCGCGGGCAGTCAGACGCCCGATCGCGCCCGTGCCACCCATCAGGAGAATAGGATGGGAAATCATTGTCGTATGTCCTCACCTGGGATAACCTACAAATGGTAGGCTGTTGTACCTACTAAAAGTAGGTTACGCAAGGACCCCACAGTGACAGGCACTTCCAATCATGTCGGCATACGGACCTCATCACGTAGGCTTTCGAAAGGAGAAAGACGACGGCAACTGCTCGATACTGCATTGTTGATCGTCCGCGATGAAGGTGCAGACCGTCTGACGCTGGGTAATCTCGCCTCCCGTGCCGGAATTTCGAAACCAGTGGCATACGAACATTTCGGTACCCGTTCAGGTCTGCTCATCGAGCTTTACCGGTGGATTGATGAGGAGCGGGTGAAGGCCTTTCGAACCGCGATGGCAGCCGGTGCGCGGAGTCTGGAGGAAACCATTCGTCTACTGGCGGAAGCCTATATCGGTTGCGCAGCTGACGTAACGGATGAATTCCATACCGTCGGCGCAGCTTTAACCGGGAGCGAGGAAAAAGCCGTCGTATTTAAGGAATTGCTCGACAACTCGGTCCAGATGTTCACTGCAGTCCTTATGCCCTTCGACACTCTCCCGGCAGAAGAATTAGAGAAGCGTTGCATCGGCTTCGTCGGCGCGGGAGAAGCGCTTTCGTCGGCAGTAGTGCGTCAGACTTTGCATCAGAGGGAAGCCGTCGAGGTCTTTGCATCGCTGATTGGTGGTGGAATGGTTGCACCATAAATTATCAGGCTCGGGGAGATATGGACGGAAGTCCCATCCGAGGCAACGGCTGGGAGAAATCGGCGCTTCTGTCCTTCCTTCAACGTGGATCGTCCGTATGTTGTCAAAATGACGAATAACCGCGCTCGAGACCAGGTGACCTTCCTGTTCGCACCGCCCACCGTTCAGACCGCAGGCTGATCTTGGCGTGCGTCAAAACTACGCTGACAGTCCTGTATCACATCGATGTTCTCAATGGTCCATTCGAACAGGATTGAGAACGGCTCTTGCAGCGACCTGCCAAGCGGCGTCAGCGCATATTCGACGCCGAGCACGCGTCCATCCAGAACCCTGCGCGTCACCATGCCGTTGCGTTCCAGTTTGCGCAGCGTCTGGGTCAGCACACGCTGGGTGACGCCATCGAGACGGCGTTTGATCGCATTGAAGCGACGCGGCTCGCTGAGCACCGCCAGCACCATCATCGACCACTTGTCGGCCATCTGGTCGAGGATCACCCGGCTCGGGCAGTCGGCACGGTAAACCGGGTCATTTTCACTTCTTGGTTCATCCATCGGTATCCTCCGGCATCCCTGGGATGCTTCAGGTGCGTAATTGACGCTAGGTATCTGATGAATACTTTAGGATCAATGGCGCGAAACACCAGCACCAGAATTTCCCGAAGAACAGAGACCTTACATATGACAGACACAGATTTCCGCCGCCTCCGGATTTCCCGGGCAGACGGTGTTGCGACGATCACCATCGACAATCCGCCGGTAAACGTTCTCGATGTCTCCTTGATGAGCGAGATGCGGTGCTTTCTTCTCGCCATTCGCGATGACCCTGACACGCGCGTGCTGGTTTTCCAGAGCGCAGACCCGGATTTTTTCATCGCCCATGTCGACATGACATTGATCGATGAACCGCACGCCTTCGACGATTTGGTTCGCGAGGCTCCTGAAGGCCTTAACCCGTTCCAGGCGTTCGGCGAACTTCTGCGCGAACAGCCGCAGGTAACGATCGTAAAACTCGCCGGACTGGCACGTGGGGGCGGTGCCGAGTTTGTCGCTGCGGCAGACATGACATTTGCCGCCGAGGGTCGAGCCGGGCTTGGCCAATGCGAAGCGTTGATGGGCATCACACCGGGCGGCGGGGCCACGCAATATCTGTCCAGCCGGATGACGCGCGGCCGTGCACTAGAAGTGATCCTTGGCGCCGATCTCATCGACGCGGCGACGGCGGAACGCTATGGCTGGATCAACCGGGCACTGCCTGCCTCGGAGCTTGATGGCTTCGTCGACCGGTTGGCGCGCAATATCGCCGCTTTACCCGAAGGCGTCATCGCCGCCGCAAAAAAAGCGGTGCCGCCCGTAAACCTGCGGGAAGGCTTCAGTCGCGAGCACGACGCCTGGGCGGGGCTGTTCGCACGTCCTGCGGCCGAGAAGCTCATCCGGGGCGGGCTTAAGGCAGGGGCACAGACCAAGGACGGCGAGCGAAACCTGGAAGGTCTGCTCCGTGAGCTGCGGGCTTGACGCCTCGGCTTCGCCCGACGTTCCGCACTTATACGATGTCCGAGGCGGCACTCACCTCTTTCACCCGCGGGCTGTCGCGCTAACTTGGTCCGAACGGCATTACCGTAAACCTAGTGCAACCCGGGTCGGTGAATACCGACGTAAATCCGTCAGACGGTGCGGCCGCCAACTTCCAGCACAACCTTACGTCGCTGGGATGTTTCGGCGAGCCACGCGAAATCGCGAACCTTGTGGTCTTTCTTGCAAGTCCTGCCGCGAGCCTGATTACGGGCGCCATCCTGACCGCCGATCGGGGTGCGGTAGCCTGACTGTGCTCGATCTTCCGTATGCCGGGGGCGAACCGTGGCTCCACCCGCGGATGATCAGTGTGTGGATAGCCATCCGTAACAGCAGATCGGGACAGTGCACACTCCCGCACCAGATGATCCCGTATCTCCCGGCCCTGCACTGCCGCGCTGACAGTGAAGGGATGTTCCGCCAAGTGGTCAATCCATCTTCGTAGCGTCGAGGCCGGTCCAATGCGCGGCGAATGCCCAGAGGTCGGTGATTTCGTCGATTGCCTTACCGGTGGGTTTCCCGGCACCGTGGCCGGCCCGCCTGTCGACCCGCAGGATCCGCGGTTTGTCGCCGAGGTTCGCTGCCTGAAGCGCCGCGACATATTTGAAGCTGTGGGCCGGCACGACGCGGTCGTCGGTATCCGCCGTCGTGACCAGGATCGCCGGATAGGGCATCTCCGAGCGGATCGTGTGATAGGGCGAATAGGACAGGAGGTTGCGAAAGTCGGCTTCCTTCCCTGGATCGCCGTAGTCCCCGATCCAGAACTGTCCGCCCGTGAAACGGGCGAAGCGCAGCATGTCCATCACGCCGACGCCTGGAAGGGCCGCGGCGAAAAGGTCTGGGCGCTGGTTGGTCACGGCCGCGACCAATAGCCCGCCATTGGATTCCCCCTGGATTGCGATGCCGTGGGCAGCGGCGATGCCTTCGCGCTTCAGATATTCGGCGGCGGCGACGAAGTCGTCGAAGACGTTCTGCTTGTTCGCGAGCCGCCCGGCATCGTGCCACGCTTTGCCATATTCCCCGCCGCCGCGCAAATTGGCGACGGCGTAGGCCCCGCCTGCTTCCACCCATGCGAGGACGGGAGGCGAATAATAAGGGACCATGCTGATGCCGTAGCCGCCATAGCCGTAAAGGATCGTCGGTACCGACGCCTGAACATCTGCGCGGCGCACGACGAACATCGGAATGCGCGTGCCGTCTTTCGATTGGTAGAAGTGCTGTTCGATGGCGATGCGGCCGAGATCAATCGCGACCTCGGGTTGGGCCCAGACTTCGAGCTGTCGGCTGGCAACATCGTAGCGGTAGATCGTCATTGGCGCGTCGTAACCGGTGAAGACGAAGAAGGCCTCGTCGTCGTCTGGACGTCCGTGAAAACCGCCCGCGCTGCCAATGCCCGGAAGTTCGACTGTTCCATCAGGTTTGCCGTCGGGCATGTATTGGTGGATCTCGGTCTTGGCATGGACGAGATAGGTGATGACAAGCCGTCCACCGAGGAGGGCGGCATCGTTCAGCGTAGCGTCGTCTCGCTCCTCGACGAGATCGACGATGCGCAGCTCGGTCGCGGCGAGGTCGAAAGTGACGATCTTGCCACGCTCGGCCCCATGGTCCGTCATCAGGAAGAACCGGGTCTCCTGATTGCCGGCCACGAACCAGTTATGCCCTTGAGTCTCGATGACAGGGCGCGGCGTCCACGTCGGGTCGCGTAGGTCGATGATTGACAGTGTGTTGCTGCCCGCGCCGGGAGTAGAATAGATCACGCCATAACGCCCGTCCGCTGTCACGCCGACGGTCTGTATGAGGAGCTGACCTTCCGCTGTCGCGTGAACGAGCCGGTCGTCAGCCTGCGCTGTGCCGAGCACGTGGAAATAGATGGCGTGCCCGGTGACTGGCGCTTCGAATCCGTTCGCCGCGGGCGGCTCCGGAAAACGGGAGTAGAAGAACCCGGATCCGTCATGTGCCCAAGCGATGGCGGTGAAGCGCGCCCATGCGATTTCGTCGGCAAGGGTGTTTCCACTCTCGACATCGAGAACCCGGATGGTACGCCAGTCAGTTCCACCTTCCTGGCGGGCAAAGGCAACATGCCGCCCGTCTTCGCTGGGGGCCCATTCTGCCAGGGCCGCCGCGCCATCCTCGGCCCATGCGTTCGGATCTATGAGGATATGCTCCGGGCCGTACGCCCCTTCGCGCATGACGAGAACCGCCTGGTCGTCAAGCCCGGGATTGCGGGTAAAGAAATAACGGTCTCCGCGCTTTATCGGGGCGGTCAGGCGGGCATGATCAAAGAGCGCCGCCAGCCGCTGCCGGAAGGTTTCCCGGCCCGGCAGCCCGGCCAGATGTGTTCGCGCCAGTTCGTCTTGCGCCTGCACCCACTCCGCGACCTCGGGGTGACTGCGTGCATCGCCTTCCAGCCACCGGTATGGATCGGCAATCGTGGTGCCAAAATGCTCTTCCATCGTGTCGGTGCGTCGGGTTTCGGGATAGATCATTTTCGGTTCCTTATGCAGCGAAGGGACTGGCCGACCAGTTAGCGAGCGACCGGATCGCAGATCGGCAGGGTGCTTGCTGCGCGAATGGCAGCGGCCAACCGGTCGCAGACTTCATGGTGTTCGAAGTGACGGCCATGGATGAATGTGGCGGTGCATATGTCTTCATCGACAACGCGCACGGCGGCCATTGCAGCTGCAGCGCAGAGCTTGACGTCGAAGTCTTCGGGCGAGCGCCCGGCGCGCTCGGCAACGATCGCAACGAGTTCGTCTTCTGCTTGCGCGCTAGCCATCAGATAGGCGGTGCGGATCGCCGGTTCGGTTTTCAGGCGGGAGATCAGGCGCGCCACGGCTACGCCGTCGCTGATTTCCTGCTCTGTCTTCAGCATCGAGCCAAGTGTATCGTGCAAATAGGCCTCTATCGAGACGTCACGCGGCCAGGCGCGCAACAGCTCAACGAAGCGCAGACCCGTAGCCATGAAAAGCGGCTCGATGCAGGCTTCCTTCGAGCGGAAATAGCGCCAGACCGTTCGCTTGGAGAGCCCTGATGCGGCAGCAATCGCATCGCCGCTCGTTTTCTCGACGCCGTATTTCCAGAACAGATCGGCCGCGTGGCGCGCGACTTCAATTCGCCCCTTCTCAATCTTCGCCAAATTCCGATATCCTCCTGTCACTTAGTGACAGCTGAATATTTGGCACTAAGTGACATTTTGGTCAAGGGGTCGACGGAAGCCGCTTCGCCCGGCGCATAAGCAAGCGGCTGACCGAGGCTGCGCCTAACATTCCTTTTTTGAAAATTCGATCCGATGGCAAGACGCCGGACTCGTTGGCGTTCAAAGCCCCTCAGATAAAGGGAATCGCAGAGTCGCCATGCATAGTCGTCTGCAGGGCAACGCTTGATTGGGAGTGCTTCCCAGAATGGAGCATGACATCCTTGATGGGCCTGCCGTTCGACGTTTTGCAACAACGTTTCACATTTGGGGAGACTATGCTGCTCGCCGATGCAGGACTAACCTCCACGCCACGAAATTCTGATGAAGGCGGCCATTTTTTGGCGGGGCACTTACTGCCGCATCCATAATAACGGTGGTTCGAACCGGATCTGGAACGAGAAAAATAAAACCCGGGAAATCACATGGAAGATTTCGTCCATCGCCTTCATCATGTCGGTGTCGTCGTCAACGACCTGCAGACTAGCCTTGACTGGTATCGGGATAAGCTTGGGTTCGAGCACCAGTACAGTTTCACCTTGCCTGGCGCGCAGGTGGCCATGCTCGTTCGCGATGAGGCTCGGCTCGAAATCTTTCAAGTCGAAGGTGCTGCCCCGGCAGCAAGCGAGCGAGAAGACATCGAAACACTCCTGAAACGCGGTGGCATCAACCATTTCGCGCTCAATGTCGATGAGCTGGAAGAGACCATAGCCGCGCTGGCGGCTAAGGGTGTCGAAATCGTCATGCCGCCGTCCTCCGTCCCCAACCATTCCGGCGATCGTTTCGCTTACATCCGAGACAATGACAGGATGCTGATCGAGTTGTTTCAACCGGCGTCCTGAGAATGGGTGCTGCGATATCGGCACCAGAATGCATGCGCGGCTTTCCTCATCGTACAGCACCGCGTTTTGCATATCTGACGAGCGATCCGTCGTCCCTAAATGTTCGGCACGGCTGTGCATTCGCTACCATGAGTATTTCAATTCCGCTCGAACATAGTTGCTGTCACTGCCTCCGGCGTCGCGAAGTGCCGACCCGACCTGATAATGGACGGCCTCCAGCGACCCCGTGAGAGCGGGAGTAAAGCGGTAGTCCGCCCTGACCTGCAAATAGGCTCCGGTCCACGCCGGCCCCTGACCCGCCGTGCCAGCCACGGGGACGCTTGGCAGGGTATAGACGGCGTCCTGTGTCGTCTGTCGCCAGAGCAGTCCGGCCCCAGCCATTACGGTCAGATCCTCCAGGGGCTGGACGGTGAGTGAGGGCTTCAAGTGGATGAGGTTGGCGTATCCGGTATGACCGCCGAGCGAGAAATAAAAGCCGTTCGGAAACAGCGGATTGAAAGTGCCGAGCGTGCCGTCGCCCGCATCACCGTCACCCGACGCCACGTCGAACTGCAGACCGATCCGCGGCGACCAGGTGATATCCTCGAACGTGTATCCGGTCCTCGCCCCCACGGCCCAGGCGAGAATGTCGGCCGAGCCGACCTTGCCGACCTGGCCCATAGCTTCCGCGTCCCAGTCGAAACCGGCATATTTGCCGGCCGTCCGGATATTGAGGATATGCCTGTCCTCCTCACCTGATGCGCTAAGAAAGGTGGCGTCCTTGCGCTGATAAAGCGCATAATATGCGGAGGCCTCGATATCCGGCGACAGCTGCCATTCCACACGAGCTCCGCTAAACATCGCATCGCCACTCGATCGATCATCGAAAGGGCGGTCATCGCGATACTGGACAGGTCGGCTGACAAGACCATAGAAGCGCCACGCATCCGTCTCCCACCCGGCCCAGACAGCATCGAACGACTGACGGACATTCGGCCCATCGCGCGTCGAAACGAACCGCTCCAGGTCGAACGCAAAGTCTTGACGGCCAACCGTTGCCCTGAACGTTCCGCTGTCGGTCTCTTGCGTATAGCCGATGAATGCTTGCCGAAGGTCAAATCGGTTTGCGTCGTTGGGACCGACTACCGTTTTGTTGAACGCACGTACATCCTCGAACTGTGTGAACAATTGCCAGTTGTCATTCAGGTGAACATCAATATGGAACTGCGCGCGCTGCAGCCAATAGGAGTCTCCGGGATTCGCACGCACGGTTCCCAAAGCCGGCGCATCACTGACTTCGAAGATTTCGCGCAGATTGAGCCCGAGCGAGATGTAGCTGTCAGGATTGGAAGGAAACAACGGAATGTATTTGAGACTGTCGAGCGGTTCAGTCCGCAGTTTCGGATCTACGAGAAGCGACCAGTCCTCCCGCGACCTGTCGGCTTTTATCGAGGGCCTCTCCTGCTTCAGGTCAGAATCATCTGCCAAGGCGGAGCGGTAGTCCCATTGAGCAAAGGCGAGGGCAGCAAGAGAGAGAAACGGTAATCGCGCCCTGGATACGGACCGAAGCATGGACACATCCTGTATTATTTTTCATGAGTGGTCGCCGCCCTCCGTCGCTGGCACGGCGTGCGATGGACGGAGAAATGAGTTGAAGCGGCTACGAAAGAATATGGAATAAATCCTATATTCGCGGTTGGTGCGGTACGTTGCGAAGATGCCCTCCCGGGAAAGACACCGTCGCCGACGTTGTCATTTGCTTCTTCGCCTTGGTAGCCCCCGGTCGTGTGAAGCCGTGTCGCAAAATAAGGAACGCTTTGTGGAAATTGAGGATCTGAGAATATTCGTCGAAGTTGCTGATGCAGGCGGAATATCATCTGCAGCGCTGCGACTGGGCATCTCCAAGTCGATGGTCAGCCGGCGGATCACCAGGCTAGAAGAGCAACTCGGCGCACAGCTATTTGCAAGGACGACCCGTGGCATAGCGCTCACGGAAGCAGGGGCCACATTCCGCGATTACGCCGCCAGAACCTCAGCTGAATTGGATCTGGTACGGGAAACGATCCTGCCCGCCGGCAAGCTTCGAGGCCGAATGCGCGTAGCCGCCCCATTGTCATTTGGTCCGACCTGTTTTGCTCCCGTCCTCTCCCGGATGGCCAGCCAACACCCACAGCTACAAATCCTTTCTTCCTATACTGATCGCTTCGTGGATCTTGTGGGGGAGGGTTTTGATTGCGCAATCCGGCTAGGGCATCTGTCGGACTCGAACCTCGTCGCAAGACGTATCGGACCGATCTTTGGCAAGCTGGTTGCAAGTCCTGCCTATATCGAGGCTCACGGTGCCCCCGAGACACCGGATGAGATTGTGAAGCATCAGGTCGTAATGCGGGACGCGGAGAAGTGGCAATTCATGGATGGCGACGAAATCGTCACGGTGCGGCCCCAGGGACGCTTCATAGCTGATAACGCAATGTCTCTCGTAGCGGCCGCTCTGGACGGAGTCGGGGTCGCGTACTTGCCAGAGCCGTTGGTCGCGGATCATATTCGCTCGTGTGCGCTGGTGCCGATCATGACGCGTCATCCGATTCCGCCGGCCGGCATCTTCGTGGTGAGGCCGCCTGGGCAGTACCCTTCTCGAAAAGTGCGAACCCTCACCGAGATGCTTATCGAACGATTTGGAACGCCCTCTGTTAGTGAGGGGAATTCGGCTGCCGACAAGGTATTTTAACGATCGGCGCAGGGTAGTGACATTCCCTGTACTGAAGCCGTCAGAGCCGACTGAAGCGAAGACGACAAAACCGCTGCAGCAAAGATATTGCATAGTGGTCCCGTTTGGTGTGGAGACGTGCCGGAAACACCAGCGCGGAATCATGACTACCGTCTGCCGCGGCAAGAGAATCCCTCCAGAGGAGGTCTTCACTCCGCTGACAACGAGTGGAGAGACAGCAATGTGAGAACCCGATTGAGGAGATTTCCAAGCTGCCCGCCGAGTTCTCCCGACCACGCGGCCTCGAGCCGTTCTTCGGAGAAATCCCCATCATCGGCCGAACGGATATGGCGGAGCAGGTAATACCGAAGTGCGTCCGGAGTCTGATAGTTTTGAACGAGACCATCGGGATCGATGCCGTTGCCGGCCGATTTCCCGATCTTCCGCCCGTTGGCGGTCAGGTAGCCATGAAGGTAGATCGACGATGGCAGCGGTAGGCCAGCGGAAAGGAGTATCGCCGGCCAGCAGATCGCGTGGAACCTGGATATCCCCTTTCCGACGAAGTGAATGCGCTCGCCTTGCTGCGCCCAATATCGCCCGAACAGGGTTTCGTCGGAGCCGTAGCCGAGCCCCGTTAGGTAGTTCGCCAAGGCATCGAACCAGACATAGACGACCTCATCGCTGCCGGGCACGGGTACTCCCCAGCCGCGTGCCCGTTCGGCACTGCGCGACACACTGATGTCCTCGAGTCCCCACCGCAGCAAGGCAAGTATCTCGTTTCGCCGGTGAGCCGGCACGACCCGAAGCTCCTCGGTCTCGATGAGATGGAGGATGCGGTCACCATATCGAGAGAGGCGGAAGAACCAGTTTTCTTCTTTGATGACTTCAAGCGGGATACCGTGCTCCGGGCATCGGCCTCGCAAGGCGTGGTGTTTCCCATTGCAAGCAACCGGGCGGTACGCGTTCCGCGTTTGGGGACGGAGTATTGCAAATAGCAGGACTACCGAACCTATGACGCCAACGATATCAACCGTGGTGAAAGGTTGCTCGGCAAGTTGGGAGCCCTCTCGGGTCGTCGCCCGGAAGGCGAGCGACGAGGGAGCACTTCGGAAGGAAAGGGAACGTCAGGAGGCTGTTTCCAAGGATGAGAGTGAACAGCAGCAACAGGCACTCGCTCGGCACATCAACGACCGCGAGTTGACGCAGACGGCAAAAGCTATCCGTCGATTCTCAGCACCCGCCAGAGTAAGCGCTGTGGCAGAGCATGTGACGTACACTGACAATATGTGAGGTGAACAATGAAAGATACTGGATCTGATTTTACCCCGGCTGAGCGCCAAATCGCTGTCGTCATCAGCCGTGCGGACAGGATGTTGGCTGCTGCCGTTTCGGAGGTTTTGGAAAAGGCAATCGAACAGGCTGCCCATGACCTGCGAGCAATCGGCCAGGAGGACGCCACGCCGGTTCTGCAATATTTTGCAAGCGTCGTTCATCAGCAAATGTATTGTTTGATGTGTGGTGCTGACCCGAACACTCTTCAAGGAGGCGACCCGCATATCGCCTACCACGTTATCCGCAACAGCCAGAATATTGCTAAACACTATTGGTCGGCGGACATCGAGCCTTATCCAGCTAAGTGAGAATAGTATTATTTGGCACCGGCATTCGCGATCTCAACGAGGCTTTGCAAATCGTCGATCCTCTCGCTCGCGTTCCTCGTTGCAGGACACAGTTTCGCGCGCGGCGAGACTACAGTGACCCCCGATCGAACGTTAGAAGAGGGTTATATGCTCGGGATTGCTGCACTTCGCACGCACTACCGATGACCTCAGTAGAAAGGTTGAAAACGGCGTTCCGCGATGATCTGAAGTCACTTCTTCGTCGAAGCCGGCAAAATCTTTCAATTATTACTTAGGGTTGCGTGACCGGAAATCAGTCTACGATCAGGGTGTCGGAAGCAAGCTGATCCGTGTGATGAGGAGCGGAGAGGGTGACGATCAGGCGGCGACAGCAATCCGGGCGATACATGGCGGTCACACTGATCACGGCGCTTGCGCTTGCATTGTGCGCCTGCGGCTCGCGGCCCGGCTCATCCGTCCTCACTCCGGTGACTGCCGTCGAGGGCGCGAAGCAGGTTACCATCTTCGTGGCGAGTACGCGGGCAGCCGATCCGAGCGCATCAACCTTCCTGACCGACCGGATTGCGGCCACAACTACCTACGTTCGCTATGTCGTCTCCATTCCGCCGAACCATCAACCGACCGAGATCGAATGGCCGGTGGATGTGCCGGACCCGACCCGGCACTTCGCGATCGTTTCGTCCGAGCGCCTCGATGAAAGGCGGTTCTTTGCGGAAGTCGGGGCCACTGCCGCACGCGGAGAAGGGCTCGGCCGCGACGTCGCCATCTTTGTCCACGGCTTCAACAACAACTTTCCGGAATCGCTGTTCCGCACGGCTCAACTCACCGCCGACGTCCAGGTCGCGCAATCGGCAATGCTGTTCTCATGGCCTTCGAAGGCAGCGATCACCGGGTATCTTGCAGACAAAGATGCGGTGACCTTCTCCCGCGATGCGCTTGCCCGGGTGGTCGAGCGGGTCGCTGGCGACCGCCATGTCCGGGGGATGAAACTTTACGCTCACAGCATGGGGGCTTGGCTAACAATGGAGTCTGTCCGTCAAATCCGGATCGCCAAAGACGGGCGCACCCTCGGCAAGCTCACCGACCTCACGCTCGCTGCGCCAGATATAGACGCGGAAGTCTTTCTTCAACAACTCCGGGTCGTCGGTCGCCTGCGCTCCCCCGTTACCGTTCTGGTCTCCAAGAAGGATCAGGCGCTGTCGATATCAAGGTTTATCGCCGGAGGGCAATTCCGTACCGGCGCAGCCAACATCGATGACCCTCAAGTTCTCGTCGAGGCGCGGAATTCAAACCTCCGCGTGATCGACATAACTAATCTGGCCACGCAGGCGGGAGCCGGCCACGACGGTTTTACGGCCTTCGCTTCTATTTACGGCCGCCTCCCGCAGAGCTCAGACGGAAGGGTTGCTTCCGACATCGGTCCGGGCGTCTACGAGCTTGATGTCGCTAACAAGTTCGAAACGCTCGACGCCCGACTGGTCCAACGGGTCGCAGATCCAACGGCCACCGAGCGCTAGCACTTCGCAGTCACGCAACTGTACGAAATAGTCCGCTATGGTTGCTGGTAGGAAGTGATTTTAGAAGGGCGTGAGACGGTTGCGACGATCGCAAGTTAAGATGAAATCCTGCCCCCGCAACCAAATTTTACAAAGAAATTCAATACGAAAGCCCTCCCTTCGCGGAGGGCTTTCGTGCGTTTTGGGCCTAGCACAGCGCAAGCACAAATCCCGCTCATCATGGCTCACCTGAAAATCACGAGATAAAATCAGTCTGTTGATAGCAGGACACAAAACGTGAAACAGCTGACGGTAGACAGGGGTAATTGCGCATTTATAAATTGCTGCGCAACATATATGCTCCAGCAGCCACAGGCTTGGCTGGCGGACTTTCCGTATGCTGAAATCCAGTACATGCGCCGCCGAGACCATTGTCATCCGAATTGTCATCCGACCGGCAATCACCTCTAACAAAACCTCGCCCTCTGCAGATCGCGCTCGCTCATCGTAATCAGTCCTATCTGGAATCTCCCAGAGGTCAGTCAGACCCGGGAAATGTGACATTCTAATTTTGCGGAAACAGGACACATGAACTTTGCGAGGTGAATACTAGGACAGATGCCGCGCTGATTTGTATCCCATCAAGAGCATGAAAGCTCTTCCCGGGATAACGCGTCAAATATTTGCTGCGGTGAATATCTCGAAGGGAAGGAGATGTTGCGTGACGGATGGCGTTCTGTGTGTATCCAGCGCATCGACCATGGCGCGTACCAGTGTTTCCGCCAGCAGAACCGGGGGATGTGACAGGACCGCCTTTATGACGCCATCGGCCAATCCGGCGCGCGTCTCATTTGTCAGTTCGTGAGCCACCACCACCAGACGGTTGGATGAGGTGGTGTCGCATTCGCGTAAGGCGCGCATCACCCCTGTAATGCCGCCACCCGCAACGTAAAGGCCGACCCAGTTGTCCTCTGATTTCAGAAGTCTTTGGGTAATCTCGTAGGCGATTTCAGGCTCTTCACGGGTCCCAAGCGTTTCCATCATCTGAAAGTCCGGGGCGCTCTCCCGGAAGTAGGATCGGAACCCCATCTCGCACAGTTCCTGGGAAAGATATCGATGACTTCCGACAAAGACTGCAACCTTGCCCGGATTGGGGTTCAGGTTGTCTATGAACCATGCCGCCGTTCTACCCTTTTTGACGCAATCGTTGCCCACATAGCCGGTGCGACCACGAGCGGTCAGATCAGAAATCATCGTGAAAACCGGAATGCCTTCTTGCTCTAGCCCATCGACAGCCTGATTGATCTGCGGGTGGTCGGAGGTGATAACGCTGATGGCATCGCATTCTCGGCTCATCGACAACATCGTATCGGCGGTTTGTTCAGGTGTCAGTTCGTCGTCAAAGCGAATGATGGCTCTGCCGTGGGCTTCGGGATAAGTCTCGACTGCCTTCGTTAAAACCTCTGCCCACATTCGGTAGAGCTTGCGGTGCGACTGCTTCAGGAGGAAGCCAAGTTTCACTCTCGGCTTCTCATTTTCAAGCCGTCGCTTGATTGCAGTCACACCATGAAAACCGATTTTTTCAGCAGCGGCGAGCACGCGTTCAGCCGTTTGGGGTCTCACCGGATCTCGTCCGTTCAGGACGCGATCTACGGTCGAGATCCCAACATTTGCGGCCTTTGCGAGGTCTGAAATGGTAGGGCGCGACATGGATAAAAACTCCCATAATTTGAAAGTAAGTATGGGTGTTTATGGGAGATTCGTCCAGTGCCAAATTGACAGAATGGCGGCTGTTGTGGTGATTTATCACGAAGGAAGAGGAGCCATTCGTCGATAAGAATGGATCGTCGCGGAAACGCGATTTGGGAGGAATGCAGAAATGTCTGCCGCAATTACGATGCATCCTGACGGGTGTGCGAACGATATCGCTTTGCCGAAAGGCGGCCTTGTTCTCGAAATGCGCGAAATCGTCAAGGCATTTCCAGGCGTGCTTGCCCTTGATCGCATGAACCTCAAGGTTCGCCCCGGTACGGTTCATGTTCTCGTTGGAGAAAATGGCGCCGGCAAGTCAACCCTGATGAAAATCCTGAGCGGCGCCTATTCGATCGATGGCGGTGAGATTCTCTTCAAGGGTGAAAAGCTGGCAGGACAGGACACCTCGGGTGCCCTTGAGAGGGGTATTTCGATGATCCACCAGGAACTCAGCCCCATCCTGGACATGACGATTGCGGAAAACATCTTCCTTGGTCGTGAGCCGATGGTGGCAGGCAAGAGCCTGTTTTCCCACTTCGTCGATTTTCGCAAGATGAACACCGATACACGGTTGCTGCTTGCGCGCGTCGGATTGAAGTTCGATCCCGAGACGCCGATGCGCGACCTCTCCATCGCGTCGATGCAGCTTGTCGAGATCGTCAAGGCCATTTCTCGCGAGGCGTCGCTGGTCATCATGGATGAACCAACGTCGGCGATCAGCGACACGGAGGTTGCGATGCTGTTCAGACAGATCGCCGATCTGAAGGCTGGTGGTGTCGCCATTATCTACATCACCCACAAGATGGATGAGATTTTCCAGATTGCCGACGACATCACTGTCATGCGCGACGGCCAGTTCGTTGGCGCGGGGCCAGCTACCGAATACAACGAGACAAGACTGATTTCACAAATGGTTGGCCGTACCATTTCCAACATCTTTCCGAAGGAAGAAGTCCCGATCGGCGAGGTCGTTCTGTCAGTCGAGAACCTTTCGAGGCATGGCGTGTTCAATGACGTCAACTTCACGGTGCGTGCCGGCGAAATTGTCGGTCTGGCGGGCTTGATCGGCGCAGGGCGCACGGAAGTTGCGCGCGTGATCTTTGGTCTGGATAGCGCTGATGAAGGCTCGGTCCGGCTCAATGGAAATGCTCTGACGCTGACGTCTCCCGCTGACGCTATCGCGAGCGGGATCGCCATGGTTTCAGAAGACCGAAAATCCGAAGGTCTGGTTCTCTGCCGATCCGTGGGAGAAAACATATCGCTTGCCAATCTTCGCAAGTTCACGTCGGGCCTCTTCATCAGCGAGCGGCAGGAAGAGACCGCTGCACAGCGTATGATCAAGATGCTGCAGATCAAGACGCCCGATACGGCGATGATTGTCGAAAACCTGAGCGGCGGAAACCAGCAGAAGATCGTTCTTGCCAAATGGCTCTTGGGAGATCTGAAGCTCCTGATCCTTGATGAGCCTACCCGCGGCATCGATGTCGGATCGAAATCTGAAATTCACCGCCTCATGACCGAGTTCGCACGACAGGGGCTGGCCATCATCATGATCTCGTCGGAATTGCCCGAAGTGCTCGGGATGAGCGATCGCGTCGTAGTGATGGGCGAGGGGCGTGTGGCGGGAGAACTGACAAGAAGCGAGGCGAATCAGGAAAACATCATGCGCCTCGCTACGGGAGGACATTGATGAGTACTGACCAGATGACAACCAATACCAAGCCGCGTCTGAGATTGAGTGATCTCGATTTCGCGCATATCTATCGCAAATATGGCACTATTCTGATTTTCGTCGGGATATTCATTCTGGCGTCGTTTCTCAGTCCGACATTTTTGACTGAAGCCAATCTCACCAACGTACTTCGGCAGGTTGTCGTTGTCAGTCTGCTGGCATGCGGCGTGACCTTCATCATCATTCTCGGGCACATAGACGTGTCGCTCGGCTCCGTGCTGGCGTTGTGTGGGGTAATTTCCGCGAGCGTGATGGCAACGACCGGCAGCATAACGCTCGCGATCATTGCGGGCATTGCTGTTGGTATTGTCACAGGAGCGATCAACGGCTTCGTCATTACATTTTTCCGGATCCCTTCGTTTATCATGACCCTGGCAATGACGACGGTCGCGCGCGGGACGGTCCTGCTCTACACCGCCGGCGCCCCGGTTTCAGGTCTGGGTGACTTCAAGATCATCGGTCAGGGATCCATCGGGCCGTTTCCGATCTCGGTGCTTATTCTGGTGGCATTTGCCCTGATATCCTGGGTCCTGCTGAACAAGACCAAGTTCGGCCGCTATATCTACGCCGTTGGCGGAAATGAGCGCGCGGCACGGGCGTCAGGTATCAACCCGGACAGCATAGTCATGCGCGCCTTTATCTTCAATGGCATCCTTTGTGCTGTCGCCGGTATAGTCCTGATGTCGCGCATCAACTCCGGTCAGCCGGCAGGCGGCGTCGGCTATGAGTTCGACGCGATCACGGCAGTCGTTGTCGGCGGCACCAGCCTGATGGGCGGTACCGGAACGATAACCGGAACAATCGTCGGTGCGATGATCATCGGCGTCATCAACAACATCCTCAATCTCATGAATGTCAGCTCATACTGGCAGCAGATCATCAAGGGACTGATCATAGCCGTGGCCGTGATCCTTGATGTCTGGACCAAATCGGCCCGCAGAAAGAAGAAGGCCTGAAAAAGCGGCTCAGCCGCCGATGAAAACGGCGGCGGGCAACCTCTGTGTCCGCGCAAAAGCGCCCCACCAAATGACATCACCATTTCAATCGGGAGGAGACCCTATGAAACTGATCGCGAAAATTGCCCTAGCCTGCGCCGTCTCGGCAGCCGCTCTCTCAGCAAGCGCAGCCTCGGCAGCCGACAAGTTCGTCGTCGGATATGCCAACATGGCAGACACGGACGTGTTCGTCATGGCGCGTAAGACGGCCTTTATCGAGGCTGCCAAGGCAGACAAGGACATTGACGTCAAGTTCACCGATGCCAATAACGACATCAGCAAGCAGCTTGACCAGATCGACAATCTCATCGCCCAGAAGGTCAATGCGATCGTTGTGGTCCCGGTTGACTACGAGGGCATCGTTCCAGGCGTTGAGAAGGCCAATGAGGCCGGTATTCCCGTGATTGCCCTGGGTATCCAGTCGGCGGGCGGCAAATCGACATTCGTCGGCTCCAAGAACATCGATGCCGGTAAGCTGCAGGCTCAATACATGAAGGACAATCTGCCGAAGGACGCGCAGATTCTTTATCTCCAGGGCACACCAGGCCTTTACCACTCGCAGGAACGGATGAAGGGCTTTGAAGAAGGCCTCGATCGCCCTGACGTCAAGATTATCGCGAACCTTTCCGGAAATTACGACCGCGCCGAAGGCATGAAGGTTACCGAGGACTGGATCCAGAGTTTTCCGAAGTTCGACGCGATCATTGCGGCGAATGACCAGATGGCACTCGGCGCTCTCCAGGCCCTTCAGGCTGCTAACCGTCTCAAAGGTGTGATGATCTCCGGTGTCGACGGCGTTCCCGATGCGCTTCATGCGATCAAGGCGGGCGAGATGTCACAGACGATCTTCCAGAACGCTGCCGGTCAGGCGGAGGCCGCTTTCGAAGTCGTTGAAACCATCAAGAAGGGCGAGCAGCCGCCAGCCGAAAAGCTCGTGCCGTTCGAGTCAATCACCAAGGACAATGTCGACCAATACGCGAAGAAGTAATTCCCCCCAAGACGCGTGCCGGGGCGCGGTGCCCCGGCGCGCAAAGCATACAGGCATTTTTTGGAGCCAATGGAAATGATGCGTCTAAGCCTTGTGACCGACATTCTCGGTCACCTCTCCTTCGAAGAGATGATCGATACAGTTTCGAACCTCGGTTTTGAAGCCGTTGAGCTAGGATGTGGCAACTGGTCAAAGGCCCCGCATTTGCGGCTGGATGAACTTCTTGCAAGCGAGACCGCACGTTCCGATTTTCTTGATGCGCTCAAGCGTCGCGGACTGACGATTTCGGCACTTAATTGCTCAGGTAATCAGCTGCATCCGGGCCCGAGCGGAGCCGAACATCGCGCCGTTGTCGACAAGACGTTCCGCCTTGCTGAGAAGCTCGGTGTCAAGACTGTGGTAATGATGTCCGGATGCCCGGGCGGCACACCGACCGATCAATTGCCAAACTGGATCACCCACGTCATTTTGCCGGAGCATGAGACCGCTCTCGACTATCAGTGGAACGATGTTCTCCTCCCCTACTTCCAGAAGGCGGGACAGCTAGCGAAGGAGTGCGGGATCAAGATTGCCATCGAAAATCTTGGGGCAACGATGATCCACAATCCGGCCAACATGCTGCGTCTGCGAGAGCATGTTGATCCGGTTGTCGGCATGAACTTCGATCCCAGCCATCACATGTGGATGGGCGGCGATCCGATTGCAGCAGTCCGGTTGCTGGGCGATGCGATCCACTACATGCATGCCAAGGATGTGAGGTTGGAGCGTACGCTCGCCGAAGCCAATGGTCTGATCGATACCTATTGGATCAACGACATTGCAAAACGTTCCTGGAACTACGTCGCACTTGGACACGGCCATGATGTGCAGTGGTGGAAGGAGTTTTTCGCAGTCGCCCGTCTTACTGGCTACGACGGCCCGGTCAGCCTCGAGATGGAAGATGCCGGCATGGAGCCACTGATCGGCGTCAAGAAATCACTGACCACCCTGAAACTTGCGCTGCCGCGCGACTTCGACTGAAAATCCCTCGACAGGACAAATCAAATGACCCTCAAAATCGGTGTTATCGGAACTGGCGCGATTGGCCAGGAGCATATCGAGCGCCTTCACAACAGGCTGGTTGGCGCAACTGTCGTCGCCGTCAACGACATCAACAGAAAACAGGCCGAGGCTGTTGCTAAAAGTATCACTCCGGCGGCGCGCGTCTTCGACAGTGGTCAGGCACTTATCGCCGATCCGCAGGTCGATGCGATCGTGGTGACTTCCTGGGGGCCGACACATGAGGAATTCGTCCTTGCTTCCATCGCTGCGGGCAAGCCGGTCTTTTGCGAAAAGCCACTCGCCACGAGTGCGCAAGCCTGCCTCAACATCGTCAACGCCGAAGTCGCAAGCGGGCGCCATCTTGTGCAAGTCGGTTTCATGCGCCGCTACGACCGAAGCTACCGGCTTTTGAAGCAGCAAATCGACAATGGCAATCTCGGCGCGCCATTGATGGTACATTGCGCGCACCGCAACCCATCGGTTCCTGATGTCTACGCCGGGGACATGGCGATCACGGATTCATTTGTTCATGAGATTGATGTCCTCAGATGGCTTCTGGACGATGACTATGTATCTGCGCAGGTGGTTTTGCCGCGCAAGACACGTCACAGCCGCAAGGATCTCGACGATCCCCATATGATCCTGCTCGAAACCAAGAAGGGCATCAGGATCGACGTCGAAATCTTCGTCAATTGCCCCTACGGATATGACATTCAATGCCAGGTCGTCGGTGAAGATGGTATTGGCTATCTGCCTGAACCGATGAGCGTCCTTTTGCGCAAGGAGGCAAAGCTCAGCCACGAGATCCTGCAGGACTGGAAGTTGCGCTTTATAGACAGCTACGATGTCGAACTACAGGAATGGATCGGGTCCGTGAAGGCTGGCGTCGTGCGCGGGCCGACTGCCTGGGATGGCTATTTCGCCTCCGCGACTGCCGATGCTTGTGTCGTTGCCAAACATTCGGGCGGTATCGTGCCAATCGAAATCGGCAACCGCCCCGGTTTTTACGACCCGCAGCCAAAATTGTCGGCCGCCTGAGCGTCGAAATCAGGAAGGAGAGAAAACATCAATGAAACACGCGCTTGATCCCCACATGATCCGGCATCTTTCTCTTGAGGAAACATGCCGGAAAACCGCGGAACTGGGCTACGATTACGTAGAGCTTTCCCCACGCCCCGATTTTCTGTCGTGGTGGACTCGTCCCAAGGTTTATCCAGAGCGCGTGAAGTCGTTCAAGAAGGCGCTCAAGGATCATGGAGTTGGGTTGGCGACGCTCCAGCCGATGTATCGCTGGGCAAGCCCCTATGCGGACGAATGGGAAGTGGCGATCGACAACTGGAAACGCGCCATCGAGATCGCCGTCGAGATGGAATGCCCGATGTTCGTTTCGGAATTCGGCCGCGGCGGTTCACCGGAGCGCAGCCTCAACGACCGTTCCGGCTTGCATCGTCCGGAAACCTGCGAAGCACAGTTTTTCCGCGCCATGGATATTCTGGTGCCGATCCTCGAACGGGAAGGGCTGGTACTGTCGCTGGAGGCGCATCCCGAAGACTGGATCGAGGAGATCGCGCCGGCCATCGACATCATCAAGACCATCAATTCGAAGGCGGTGAAGGCCTCCTTCATCGCGCCGCATACGTTCTTTTACGGGCCGGACATGGTGGCTAACCTGCGTGCCACCGAGGGCCATCTGGTGCATGTGCGCCTTGCCGATACCTATGACCACAACAAGTCTTCTCAGCTGCGCTACATCGTCAATCCCCCCGGCTCAAAGGTCAGGGTGCATCAGCACACTGATTTCGGCCAGGGCGAGATCGACTGGGAGACCTTCTTTGCGACGCTCGCCGACATGAAATTCGACGGCGTGCTGTCGAACTGCGTATTTGCCTGGGAGGACCGTGCGGAGGACAGCATTCGTTACATGCGCTCGGAGACGCAGAGATATGTCGACAAGTACTGGAAGCAGTAATCGGGTTGAGGCAGGGAAAACACATGCGCATCGGACTGGTAGGATACGGCACGGGCGGGCGGCATTTCCACGCGCCCTACATCGCAGCAGCGGATGGAGTGGAGCTAACAGGCGTTGTCGCGCGAGCGCCTGAGACCATTTGCAGGGTGCGGGCCGATCTGCCAGATGTCGCCGTCTACGATAGTTTGACGGCCATGATAAATGCCGGAGATATCGATGCCGTCACCATAACGACGCCACCGCATACCCGACGTGAACTTGTCCTGGAGGCAATCGCGGCCGGCCTGCACGTCGTTGCTGATAAACCCTTTGCTCCCAGTGCCGCAGTGGCCCGCGAGCTTGATGAAGCCGCAAAGCAAGCCGACGTCGTTCTTGGCGTTTACCATAACCGTCGTTTTGACGCCGACATCCTGACGTTGAAAAAGGTTCTGGAAACCGGCCAGCTCGGCGCGTTGTGGAGAGTGCATTCCCGCATGGAGTTCGATGATCCGGACACGCTGGAAGCCGGGCCGACAGGAGGGCTGCTACGTGATCTCGGTAGCCATCTCGTGGATCAAATGCTCTGGCTGATCGGGCCTGTCAAACACGTCTCGGCCTACATCGACATGGCACAAACGGCGCAGGGCAACACCGACGCCGGGTTTGTCATCAATCTGATGCATGCCAACGGTGTGCACTCTCATCTGTCGGCATCGAAACTCAACCGCCTGACGACGCGGGAGTTCAGGGCCTATGGAAAAAACGGCAGCTATGTTTCTTTCGGCACCGACGTCCAGACGCAGGCGATCTTCGCAGGGAAAAAGCCGGCGGACGACCTGCAGGGGTGGGGGTACGAAGCACCCGACCGATGGGGAGTTCTGAAAACGCGAACACGTGAGGAGCGTGTTCCGTCGGAACAGGGCCGCTATCATTCCTACTACGAAGCTTTTGCTAAGGCCGTTGACGAAAAAGGTGAGCCTCCCGTCACCGCAGAGCAAGCCGCGGCAACTCTTGCAGTTCTCGATGCTGCCCGCCTGTCCGCAATTGAAGGACGAACCATTCAGATCGAGCCGTAGCGGTTTTTCAAACACCCGGACGCGGTAACAGCACCGTCTCCGGTCATTAACTCAGCCAATGCGCGTGCAGGCGGACGCATGCCTTGATCAGGTCGTGTGTGCAGCGGAAAGACGAAGATGAATAAGCAACTCGATGTTATCACCATCGGACGGTCCAGCGTCGATCGCTACGGTGCACAGGTGGGTGGCCGTCTGGAGGACATGGGAACCTTCCACAAATACATTGGTGGCAGCCCCACGAACATTGCATGTGGCGCAGCGCGCCTCGGAATGAAAGTGCAGTCATCACACGCGTCGGTGACGAACACATGGGCCGTTTCATTCGTGAGCAACTGATCCGTGAAAAGGTTGATACCCGTGGTGTGACTACGGATCCGGAGCAGCTGACCGCGCTTGTTATCCTTGGCATTCGCGACGAGAACCAGTTTCCGCCGGTCTTCTATCGCTATCGATGATGATCTGATCAGCGAAGCGCGTGCGGTCGTTGCTACCGGAACACATCTGTCGAATATCCGAACAGAGGCGGCTGTGATGAAGGCATAGCCGTTCTGCGTCGCTAGCGGTCGCTTCCACAATTCTACCCGCGCTCCCCACTGCAGGGCGGTCCCGGAAGCCCGCGACCCATCGCTTCTGAAATTGTCCCGACGAAGCCCATGCTGTTGACGCTCAGGATCTACTCCGCAGCTCGCAATGGACCGAGCGTGACATCCGTTGTGTAGTTCTCGCGCATGAAGTTGATGAAGTTGTCCTGGAACTGCCGCGTGTGAGCGTGGGCCAGCTCGTCAGCCAGATCGATATTCCGATCGCGGACGGCCTCGAACATCTTGGTATGCTCGTCAGTCAGGAGATAGCCTTCGTGGGTTCTCTCAAGATACTCGAAATGCAGATGAAGCATGCGCTGTCCCTGCGAGAGAAGCTTCTCATAGAAGGACGCGAGATATTGGTTCTTGCCGGCGTAGGCGATCGCCATGTGGAATTCCTTGTTGGCCTCCGACATGGCGAGATGGTTTCCGGTCTTGACTGCGGCGGCGAACGCCTTGTCGCGCTTGGCGATAACCTTGAGGTCGGCGTCCGTTCGTAGCGCCGCCGCCAACCGCGTGTTCATCCGCTGGGCGATATCGAGCGCCTCCACGTACTTCGGAAACGTCGCGACTTCGATCGGGGCGACGATCGTGCTGCGGTTCGAAAGTGTTACGACCAGCTCGTCCGAGCCGAGACGGATGAGAGCTTCGCGCACCGGAGCGCGGGACATGTTGAAGCGCTCTGCGAGCGTCGTCTCGTCCAGGAGCTGGCCCGGAGGAAGTGCGAGCGAGAGAATCTCATTTCTCAGGCTTTCATATACGCTTCGCGAGCCGGTTCCGCGCGCCCGCTTCGTTTCAGTCTCGTCAGACACTTAGGTCCCTTTCTTTCGCAATGCGGCATTGGGCCAGAAAACCCCGCTGCTCGCAATGTAATTTTTTCGCTTGACTTTGTCGACACGCTGTTGACATTTTATCGTCAGTCGACACCAAGCCGACAGATAAGAACAAAAGAACGGCTCAAGCCGACGAGTGGAACAACGCGCTTCGCGCACAGCAAAGAGGAATGCCGATGCTTTCGAAGATGATAACGTCCGCCTTGCGGGCGATGCCCGCGCTCGCCCTGGTGGCAGGTCTGTCCGCCACCTCTGCCCACGCCCAGACCGCCGAAGGATACTGGCAGGGCGTCCAGAAGGCCGGTGTTCTGAAATGCGGTGCGGCCGTCGCCCCGCCTTACATCATGCGTGATCCCGCGACTGGCGAATACTCGGGCTTTTACGCCGATCTTTGCCGTGAATTCGCCGACGCCCTCAAGGTCAAGGCTGAGTTCGTCGATACGACCTGGGACAACATAGTAGCGGGCCTGCAGGCGAGCAAGTGGGACGTCTCACTGGCGCTCAACCGCACTCCGGCGCGCGCCATGGCCGTCCAGTTCTCGATCCCGGCGATGGAGTACCAGATCTCTCTCGTCTACAACAAGAACAACCCGAAGATTCCGCAGGGCGCATCGTCGGTCGCTGACGTCGACAAGGCTGGCGTCACGATCGCTGTCATGTCGGGTACCGCGCAGGACAAGGCCGTTTCGGCCGCGGTCAAGACCGCCACGATCATGCGCCTGCCGGGCAACGATGAGACGCGCCTGGCGCTGACGTCCAAGCGCGCAGACATCCTGGTGGACGCCTCCGACACCAACCTGCTTCTGACGCAGGCGAATCCAGACTGGGCGGTTGCACTCAGCCCGACGCCGGCGCTCGCCAAGCAGGGCGTTTCCTTCGGCCTGCCGCACAACATGTCTACGGCCGATGTCGAAGTGGTCAATATCTTCCTTGAAGAGAAGGTCGCGACGGGTCACGTCGACGATTTGATCAAGAAGGCGGTCGATCAGGTCCTCAAGGGCTCGAACTAACATCGCCAACAGCGCTGACGCCCATTGGTCGGCGCTGTCCCGCACTCGATGTAAACCGAGATCGGCCATGACCATGTCTTTCAATTTACCTCTCGTTAAAATGCAGGCCCTGCACAAGAGCTACGGCGACGGTGCGATTCAGGTGCTCAGGGGCATCGACATCGAAATGAAGCCCGGCGACCGCGTCGTCGTCATAGGCCCGAGCGGCGGCGGCAAGAGCACGCTTCTCCGCGTCATGATGGGCCTCGAACAGATTGACAGCGGTTCGATCAGTTTCGACGGCAAGCCTTACATCTCTTCGGAGGGGCCAGCCAAGAAGACCCTCATCGACACCAACGTTCGTCGTTCGATCGGCATGGTGTTTCAGCACTATACGCTGTTCCCACATCTCAGCGTCATCCAGAACTTGATGCTCGCACCATGCAAGGTCCGGGGCGAACCGAAAGCGTCGGCGCAGGCCCGTGCCCAGGCTCTCCTTGAGCGGTTCGGCCTGGGCGCGAAAGCCAAGGCCTACCCGGCCCAGCTGTCGGGCGGCCAGAAGCAGCGGGTCGCCATCGCGCGCGCCCTGATGCTCGATCCCAAGCTGATGCTGTTCGACGAGGTGACTTCCGCGCTCGACCCTGAACTTGTCAGCGAAGTCGAGCAGGTGATCATGCAGCTCGCCTCGCAGAACATGCCGATGATGATCGTCACGCATGACATGTGGTTCGCAAAGAACATCGCGTCCCGCGTCATCTTCTGTGCTGGCGGCGTGGTGGTCGAAGACGGTCCGCCCGAACAGGTGCTCGGTTCTCCGAAGGAGGAGCGCACCAAGGAATTCATCGACCGCGTTTTCCACATCAAGCAATAGGAGGTGGCGATGAACTACACGTTCGACTTTAACTCCATTTCCTTTGCACCACTTTTGCGGGGGCTGGTGGTATCGCTCGAGCTGACGGTCGCTGCGAACATCATAGGCGTTATCGCCGGCTTCGGCCTCGCCCTGCTGCTGATGAGCCCGTACCGGCTCCTTCGCATGCCGTTCATGCTCTTCGTCGAGTTCTTCCGGTGTACGCCTGCGATCGTCCAGATCGTGTGGATCTTTTACTGCGTGCCAATGCTGTTCGACGTCTTCCTCGATCCAATCACGATGGGGGTGATGGCGCTCGGCCTCAACCTCACAGCCTTCAACGCCGAAGCTTACCGCGCGTCGATTCAGGCGGTTCCCAGGGAACAGCTCGACGCCGGGATCGCGCTGGGGCTCAATCCTTGGCAACGCGTTCTCTATATCGTGTTTCCGACCGCGTTCCGCGCCTCGGTTCCGGTGCTTTTAACAAACGGCATCGTCATCTTCCAGCAAAGCGCGCTCGTCGCCATCGTTGCAATCGCCGACCTTATGTATGAGGCGAAATCGCTTGCCACCGAAACATATCGTCCGATCGAAACATTCACCGTCGTGGCCCTCATCTATTTCGCCGTGTCGTTCCCCGTCACCCAGATCGTCGGGTTTCTGGAACGCCGTCGTCAAATGCTCGCAAGCTAGGAGGCTCATATGTCGCTTGATTTCTCCGTCCTCGCAAGGTTCGAACATGCGCTCCTTCTCGGGCTCATGACGACGTTGGAGCTCACGGCGGTCTGTATTTTGTTGGGATGCATGCTTGGCTTCCTTGCCGGCCTGGCGCGAACATCGCGCAGCACCTTTCTTCGCCTGATTTCCGGAACCTACGTCGAGTTCTTCCGCGGCACGCCCGTGCTCATCCAGCTTTTCTGGATCTTCTTCTGCCTGCCCCTGATCCTGGGCGTCGAACTCTCTAACTTCGCATCCGGCGTCATCGCCTTGACGCTCTACATGGGAGCGATCACCAGCGAGACGTTTCGCGCCAGCCTCAAATCGATCGGGCCTGAGCAGAGGGATGCATGCGTCGCCCTCGGTCTGCCGTCGTGGGTGCAGGTGACCAGCGTCATTCTTCCCCAAGCCGTCCTGCGCGCGATCCCGACGCTTCTGTCGAACTGCGTCAGCCTCTTCAAGGAGAGCGCACTGGTCTCGGCGGTCGGCATGGCAGACCTGATGTTCGTCAGTCAGAACATTTCCAACAACACGGCCAGGCCTGTCGAAGTGCTCACCGTGGTCGCTCTCATCTACTTCGTCATCGCTTTCCCCATCACACGAGCAGTCACGCTCGTCGAGGGACGTATCCTCAAGAAACTCGCAATCTAGCGGCCCGTTACAGGAGAACAATTCCATGAAACTTTCCGGCGTCATGCCCGCGCTCATCACCCCGTTCGACGCGAACGGCAAGGTCGATTTTAAGGCCTACGAAAAGCACCTGACTGCGCTGCGTGCCGCTGGTGTCACGGGCTGGGTTCCGATGGGCTCGACTGGCGAGTATTCCGCCCTTTCCAACGACGAGCGCCTTGAAGTGCTCAAGTTCGTGAAGGACTTTGCGAATGACGGCGAGATCCTCATCGCGGGTACTAACGCGCCTGCCACCCGAGAGGTCATCGAGAACACGTTGAAGGCCAAGGAAATCGGTTACGACACGGTGCTGCTCGCAACGCCGTTCTACACCCGTCCGACGCAGGACGAACTCCTCTCACACTTCAAGACGGTGCTGAAGGAAACCGACGTCAATCTCGTTCTCTACAGCTACCCCTACAAGGACGGCGTTGAGATTGGCTTCGACATCCTGGACGCGCTCGCGGACGATCGGCGCGTGCTGGGGATCAAGGAAAGCTCGGGATCCCTCCAGCGCGCCATCGACATCCATTCGCGTTACAGTGGCCGCATCGACCTCGTATCCGGTTCGGACGACATCGCTCTCGACTTCATGTTCTGGGGCGCCGACTCCTGGATCTGCGGACCCGCCAACTGCATGGCGAAGGCCTGTGTTGACCTCGACCGGACCTTCCGCTCGGGCGACCTGAAGGCCGCGCGGGAGAAGATGATCGTCCTCTATCGCGCGATGAACATCCTCGAAAGCGGGAAGTTCGTGCAGAAGGTGAAGTACGGCTGCGAGCTGCAGGGGCTTCCGGTAGGTATCACCCGCGCTCCACTCGGAGAGCTGACCGCCGAAGAGAAGGCCGAATTCAAGGCTGCGATGCAGCCGATCCTGAATTGGTAAAAGATGCGACCGGCCGGAACAGACCTCCGGCCGTCTTCCCAAGATCGAGGAGCTGAAGTGTCTCAAACCATCGTCGTCGGTGCCGGGATCATCGGCACAGCAATCGCATACCAATTACAGCGTCGTGGCGAGACCGTGGTGCTCCTTGATCGCAACGAGCCGGGGACGGGCGCGTCCTATGGCAACATGGCGAGCATTGCCGTGACTGAATTCATGCCTGCGTCCCGTCCGGGAATCTGGGTGCAGATGCCGGGGTGGATGCTCGATCCCGAAGGCCCGGTTCGTATTCGCCCCTCCTACATGCCAAAGCTTATCCCCTGGTTCCTGCGCTTTCTATCAGCCAGCCGACCTTCAAAGCTTCGCGAGCTGGAGTCGGCGGGCGCTGTCCTGTGCCGTCGCGTCTACGAAGACCTGGATGCGCTACTCGACGAGACCGGCCTCCGGCACATGATTTCCGCCGAGGGTTGCCTCAGCGTCTACACCGACGAGGCCGAGTTCAGAGCCGACCACGAACATATCGAAATTCTCGACCGATTTGGCTTTCGATATGAAGTCCTTGGCAGCAACGCCATTCGCGACCTCGAACCTGCGATAACCACGAAGATTGGCAAGGCGGTGCTCTTCCCGGACAATCGGTCCATAGCCAATCCCTATGAGCTCGTCGTAGCGCTTGCGGACCAGTTCAAGAAGCTGGGCGGTTCCGTTCAGACCGGCGAGGTCGTGGGCTTTGAACATGAAGGCGGTGGCGTCAGCGCCGTGGGCTTGAAAGACGGACGAAGGATTGAAGCGGGTAGGGTGGTTCTCGCCGCAGGGGCATTCACTGGGCGACTGTCGGCCATGCTCGGCGAGCCGATCCCCCTCGAGACCGAGCGCGGCTACCATACGCAAATCCAGGCGCCCGGCGTCTCCATGCGTCACTCTCTCATTTGGCCGGCTCGTGCCTTCATGGTCACGCCGACCGCAGGAGGCATCCGTGTTGGCGGCACGGTCGAGATGGCGGGGCTCGACGCCGCCCCTGACTACCGTCGGGCGAAGGTGCTGGTGAAGCGGGCAAGGGAAGCGCTTCCCGAGCTGCAGGTGGAGGGCGTCACGGAATGGATGGGCCATCGGCCGGCTATGCCCGACACGGTGCCGGTGATGGGCCGGTCCGCAAAGAGAACGAATGTCTGGTACGCCACGGGTCATGGACATCTTGGCCTGACTTACGGGGCCACCACAGCCCGTCTGATGACGGATCTCATTACGGGCGTTGCGCCGCCCGTTGACATGAAACCCTATCGCGTCGACCGGTTCTAAACCGGCTGCGACCAACGAAGGCAAGGGAACTGACAATGCGAACCGAACTCTATATCGATGGCAAGTGGGCGAAGCCGGTCAAGGGTGGCTCTTGCACCGTGACGAACCCGGCGACCGAGGAAGTCATTCAAACGATTGCTTCCGCCACGGCCGAAGACGTCGACATCGCGGTGAAAGCTGCTCGCCGGGCGTTCGACAAGGACGGTTGGCCTAAGCTCACGGGAGCGCAGCGCGCCAAGTATCTGCGCGCGATCGCGGACGGTATCCGCGCCCGGCAGTCGGAGATCGCCAAGCTTGAAGTCCTCGACAATGGAAAGCCGTTTCCCGAAGCGGACTGGGATATTGCGGACGCGGCCGGTTGCTTCGACTTCTACGCGGACCTCGCCGAGCAGCTCGACAACAATCCGGAAGAAATCATCGCGTTGCCGGATGATCGCTTTACATCCAAGGCGGTCAAGGAGCCGGTCGGCGTGGCCGGCGCGATCATCCCCTGGAACTTCCCGCTTCTGATGGCCGCCTGGAAGGTGGCTCCGGCCCTCGCGGCTGGATGCACGATCGTCCTGAAGCCTGCAGAACTCACCTCGCTTACGGCGCTTGAGCTTGCGGCGGTCGCAGATGAGGCGGGGCTTCCTCCGGGCGTCCTGAACGTCTTGACCGGCACCGGCTCGGTCGCCGGGCAGGCCATCATTGATCACAAAGGCGTCGACAAGCTGGCGTTTACGGGCTCTGGCCCGGTGGGCTCGAAGATCATGGCCGCCGCTGCGCGCGACATCAAGCGCATCAGCCTCGAACTCGGTGGCAAGTCGCCATTCGTGGTGTTCGAGGACGCGGATATCGACGACGCGGTCGAGTGGGTCATGTTCGGCATCTTCTGGAACCAAGGACAAGTCTGCTCCGGCACGTCGCGCGTTCTGGTCCAGGATACCATCTACGATCGTTTCATGGCCCGATTGGTCGAGGAGACGAAGAAGATCAAGATCGGTAACGGCCTCGACGAGGGCGTGCTCCTTGGACCGCTCGTATCACAGAAGCAATATGAGAACGTCGTCGCCGCGATCGAGGGCGCGCGAAAGGCGGGAGCGACCGTCGCCAGCGGCGGCGAACGTCCGGAAGGCTTTGACAAGGGCTACTACCTGCAGCCAACGATCCTCACCGACGTGCCGCTGGATAGCGACGCCTGGATCGAGGAGATTTTCGGACCGGTCGTCTGCGTCAAGCCGTTCAAGACCGAGGACGAGGCGATCGAGCTTTCGAATGATTCCCGTTTCGGTCTCGGAGCGGCCGTGATGTCGAAGGACGACGCTCGCGCCGAGCGCGTCGCAGCCGCCTTCCGCGCCGGCATTGTCTGGATCAACTGCTCGCAGCCGACATTCACGGAAGCGCCATGGGGCGGCTACAAGGAATCGGGTATCGGCCGAGAACTCGGACACTGGGGTCTCGAAAACTACCTCGAGACCAAGCAGATCACCAAGTACGTGACCGACAAGCCCTGGGGCTGGTACATCAAGTGAGGCCAGCGAGCATGGAATTCGGAAAGCATCTCGACCTTCTTCTGGTTCATTGCCAAGGAGAACTTGGCCACGTCCTCGTCGGCGGCGCGCCGGAAATCCCCGGAGCGACCATGCTGGACAAGATGAACCATATCAATAATGTGGACGATAGTCTTCGCAGGTTCGTTACGTTCGAACCGCGTGCCAACGTCGCCATGTCGGTGAACCTGCTGGTCGCCCCGACACGGCCGGACGCTGACGCCGGCTTCATCGTGCTTCAGGCTGATCGCGCTCATCCCATGTCTGGCAGCAATTGCATCTGCTTCGTAACTGCCCTTCTCGAGAGCGGCCGCATTCCGATGGTCGAACCTGAGACGACCGTCAGGCTGGACACGCCCGCGGGCTTGATCGTGGCCCAGGCCCGATGTGAGAACGGTCGTTGCGTCGGTGTCAGCCTCAACAACGTGCCGAGCTTTGCAGAGCTGCTGGATCATGAGATCGACACCCCAGCGTGGGGGCGCATCAAGGTCGATATTGCGTTCGGCGGCGTCTACTACGCCTTGGTGGACGTTGGGCAAGTCGACCTCACGATCGCGCCCGACAACGCCCGAAAGCTCGCGGAGGCAGGGATCGAACTCAAGCGGCGTCTTGCCGAGCAGGTAAGTGTGTCGCATCCGACGCTGCCTGGCGTCGACGAGATCGCCTACGTCATGTTCCGTGACAACGAACCGGACGGTGCCGTACGCACTTGCACCACACTCCAGCCGGGACGCGTCGACCGCTCTCCGTGTGGCACTGGAAGCTCGGCAAATCTCGCAACGCTTCACGCACGGGGTCTCGTCACCGTAGGCGATGCGCGGACGTCCAGATCGATTATCGGCGGTGAGTTCATTGCCGAAGTGATCGGAGAGACCGAGATTGGCGGTCGCAAGGCCGTGCTTCCAAGTATCACAGGGCGTGGCTACGTGTACGGTCGAACCGAATTGCGAGTGGAAAGTGATGACCCGTTCATGACGGGTTTTGCATTGTCGGACACTTGGGGACCGCAGGTCGGCCTCCTGAAATGAGGTGAGAGATGACTAAGGCACTCGAAGGGCAGAACGTACTCGTGACCGGCGCCTCGGGCGGCATCGGCGTGGCTGTCGTCAAGCAACTAGCTGCTGAAGGCGCTCGGCCGATCATCCACTACGGGCGAGACATCACGAGTGCCGAGCGATTGCTTTCCGACATCGGAGAAGTTGGCTGGATCGTGCAGGGCGACCTTTCATCTGACGAAGGCCCCTTCGAACTGTGGGAGAGATCCCTGGCGGTGGCGGGAAGAATCCATGCGCTCGTGAACAATGCAGGGATCCGTACCGAAATCTCCATTGAGGCTGCCGCTTCGGACTGGAAGGCCGCCTGGCAGCGCGAGTTCCAGATCAACTTTTTCGCCGCCGCGGATCTCTCCAAGGAAGCTATCCGGCACTTCAAGGCGAACGGCGGTGGGCGCATCGTCAACATGGCGAGCCGGGCAGGCCAGCGCGGCTATGCGGCAGACGCGATGCCGTATGGATCGACGAAAGCTGCCCTCGTCAATCTGACAAAGTCGATCGCCCGCAGCTTCGGCCCCGATGGTGTGACTGCGATCGCGATTGCGCCTGGATGGGTACGCACCGACATGGCGGAAGAGTTTATCGCGACGCATGGAAAAGCGGCGGCGGTATCGGACATTCCAATCGGCGAGATGGCCGAACCGGGCGAAGTCGCCGAACTCGTTGCATTCATTCTACGGCCGGGACAGGCGTCGCTTAACGGCGCGACACTCGACGTCAACGGCGGAAGCTACATCAGATAACTTGGGGAGATTCCATGAAACGGTTTGAGAACAAGGTTGCGATCGTGACGGGTGCGGGCGGCGGCATCGGCTCTGCGATCGCGCGTCGCCTGGCGTTGGAAGGCTCGTTGGTCGTGGTCACCGACGTAAACGAAGAGGCGGCTCGGGAAGTTGTGAAGGGTATCGAGGCGGAAGGCGGCGCGGCACTCGTGATCGCTGCCGACATCTCGAAGAAGGATCCGTGCTTCGATCTAGTCCAGAAGGCATTCGCTCTCAAAGAGCGGATTGACATCCTTGTCAACAATGCAGGCATCAATCGGCGTGGAAACTTGTTGTCCCTTTCTGACGAGGACTGGGACATCAGCTTTACTGTCAACCTCGACTCGATGTTCCATCTCTGCCGGGCTGCGTTACCGCATATGATCGCCGGGGGTGGCGGGGCGATCGTCAACACCGCTTCTCAGTGGGGACTTTATCCGGCCCCGAACCACATCGCCTATAACACGACCAAAGCCGCCGTCGCCGCGTTCACGCAGAACCTTGCGCGCGACTACGCACCGGACAAAATCCGCGTAAACGCCGTCTGCCCAGGTGAAATCCATACGCCGATGCTCGAAGCCGGCGTCAAACGCTCGGGGCGGACGATGGCCGACCTCGACAAGATGGTTCCGTTCGGCCGGATCGGCAAGCCTGAAGAGGTTGCTGCGCTTGTCGCCTTCCTTGCCTCCGATGAGGCGGCGTTCATGTGCGGTTCGCTTGTCGAAATCACCGGCGCACAGGCCGTGGCCTGAACTGCCTTGGTGGCGACAAGGCAGCTTACGGCGGCCACGACTGCTAAGATCAAGCCGCTGGAAATGGCTGGGCGGGAGCTGTTGTTGGTTTCGGGACTGAAATCCGACAGCAGCCGTCTGAGGTTCCATAGTAGTGGTTATGGCGCAGCCGATAAACCCGTCACGAATTCGGCTGTTTCCAGTGGCTTAGTACGCGATGGGCAAGGGTCGGAGGTTCAGATACATTCAAGAGCGAAACGAGGAAGTCGGCTCGGGCGCAGACAGTCATCAGTATCCGAGCTGAATATCCCATTCTATCTTACGCAGCCAGCCAAACCTGATTGAGGATTTTGGCAGCTAGGGCCGCCTTGTCTTGCGGTAGGAAGGGTGCCGTTCAACATGAACCTGTTGTCACTTCGTCGCACCGTTTGCGGTAAGGACCTCGATAAATGATTCATCACCCGTTTCCCTTGCGAAGGAAAGGGCGGTTTCGCCATCGTGCCCTTCTGCATTCGGATCAGCGCCATGAGCAAGAAGAGCGGCGACGACATCCGGACCATTCTGCTGATTATTTGCCTGCATGATCAACGGGGTCCACCCTCTTTTGTCGCGAGCCTCAATGTTTGCGCCTCGTTCCACAAGGAGCGGCACGGCATCCGGATCGGTGACAATGTGGAGAACGGTGACGCCCTCATCGTTCACAGCATTGATGTTCGCACCATTTTCAAGCAGGAGATCGAGCACTTCCTTATCCGGATACATGTCGAGGAGGTGTATCGGCTGGAAACCATATTGGTCCCTGGAAACGGCAAGCCCGGGATCGGTCGCGAGCATTGTCCGGACCGTTTCCACTTTGCCCACATGAACGGCGTTGTGGAAAATTCGCATTTCGTCGCCGTCCGCCGCAATGGCTGAACCGACAGCAACTCCCAAAACCGCCAGAAATCGATAAGCGCAGCGAAACACAGTTACCTCCTTGGATATCCTCGGCATCAATCAACGTATAAAGGATTTGATTGCACGCGGGAATTTGACTTTCAGGGTCGGAATCCGAACAACCAGCCCTCGGGTGGAACGCCGGGGACAGTGGTTGTCACCGGTTCAATCAGTCTGCACCGACAATCCAAAACAGCCTCTGGGCCCCGGGAGAGCCTCCGACCAAGCATGGGACATACGGCTTCTTTAATCGTTACGGCAGGCGAAGCGTAGCCTGATCATGCGCACCGGCGTAGAGAGGCTTGGTGCACCAGACAATCTCGACAAGAATGACGAGGTAGAAAATACAACGGCCGGATGGAAGCGGGGCGCGGTCGATTATTCCTTTGTTCAGGTCGGCGCGTCCGCCGTCATTAATATCAGCTCAAGTCGATGAGGTAATGGGGTAGGCTTTTTTACGCCGTTCCCGCGCGGGAAACGGACGGAAAAGTCGTCATCGGCTGCACTGCTCCTCCGGCACAAAAACAAGCAAGTTGAAACCCTCATCAATGTTGAATGTCTGCGGATTGAGCAGTTTGTTCCCATAGGTGGAGCTGAACCAGCACGCGACCCTCTCATTATGAATTGCTGCCAAGGTTTCCCGGACGCTTCTGTTGATCGCCTCGACGATGTCGATCCCGGTCTTGCCGCGCCTGTTGAGGTGCATGAGCTTTTTCCGCGCGGGGCTTTCTGCATCGGAAACTGCGATGGATATCCTGTCCTTCGAATAGCTTTTTACCCGAACCCGCAGTCGCTTCGGACGAGACGCATCAAATTGGTCGTTAATCTCTTTGATACGCGCCTCGATGTCAGCATCGGTCAGACGCACCTCAGGCAAAACATCATCCGCCGGCGCAAGCCCGTCGCCAAATTGCGCGCGCGCAACCTCGGCGGCGTGATGCGCATATGCGAGATGGGT